>Ga0268281_1000123_pt1 | contig 59531 bp, 42 predicted proteins | sample saktaG_10_FD_190134 | JGI IMG/M metagenome (GOLD analysis project Ga0268281, IMG submission 190134) | Saline water microbial communities from Sakinaw Lake, British Columbia, Canada - sak_2011_5_24_50m | ecosystem: Environmental > Aquatic > Non-marine Saline and Alkaline > Saline ...
TTGGGAGAGAGCATTTGGGGGTGAATAACACATCGCTTTTTCATAAGTTCATACAATTTAATTATAGCTATAGAACCAAATTAGTCACTTAATTCTATAATTCTGCTATATTTTGGCAAAATAATTTTTAGCAACTAACTCCAGTTGAATAGAAAAAAAGATTCAACGGAGCAGGCAAACACTAACAACAACGAACTTTTTTTATTTTTTGTTAGATTTTGTTCGTTTTGCCTGCCGTGGCGTTTTGTCGGGGCGTAGCGTAGCGAAGACTGAAGTGTAACGAAGACAGGTTCGTTGCTAATTCTTTGGTTCGGTTTACCCTGTTGGATAGCTATCATGCTGGATTTACCTCGTTAAAATAATTATCCTACAGGGTTTATCCGAGTTAGGTATTAAATCGAAATCAATTAATTGAAATTCATAAAATCCAAATTTTCCTTGATATTTATTGACAATCTGTACCATTACAATTTTGTAACACTCAAAACATGCTGGAGGCAGTATGAAAAATAAATATACCGTTTTATTAATTTTGTTATTTTTTATAACTATTCCACTGTATGCTCAATCAATAATCTGGGAAGAAGATTTTGAGACAAATCCGGGCACTTGGACAATGGATCAGAATTGGAGCATTCAGAGTGGAGCACTTATGCTATCGTGGACACCTACAGTTGCACCTTACGATTTGAGCGCTATATCTCCTCCAATAAATTTACCTTCAAATGTAGGCGATCTGATCGTTTCTCAATTTATTGATGAGTATTCAACCAATAACGGAGAAGTTGCAAATATTGAACTGATCCATCCGGGAGGAACAACCATTCTGTGGAGCTTTGATCTGGTTGGCAATAACTGGGGATATTCGGGTGGTAAAGATATCAGCTTCTCATTATTCCCATACGCAGGACAGCAGGTTCAGATAAAGTTCCGAAGCTATGGGGGAAGCACCTACAATTTTAATTACTGGTACATCTATAATGTTGCGATCAATGCTTCTCTGGATCATGATCTTGCTGCAACGAACATCTCCGGCAATAATGTTCTGAATGTTGGTCAGCAAGGGTTATGGCATGTAACAGTGAAAAATACTGGATTGAATACAGAAACAAGCTATGAAGTAAGTCTTATTCGGAACCCGGGGATCGTACTTGGCACAACTTCAGTAACAACTCCGATTAATCCTGACGAAGAGGTGATCTATGATTTCAACTGGACACCGGATATAAGCGAAGTGGTCGAACTCCACGGTCATGTGGATTTGACAGGTGATGAATTTCTTGATAATAACACTACAAATCCCTTCCAGGTAAATATCTATCCTGATAATCCTATTCATGTGCTTGTGTGGGATAATGATAATAATTCTGATATAGAAGGCATTGGAACACAGGTTTTTCTTTAAAATGCGCTTACTGCTAATAACGTAACCTACGATACTTTCACTTACCTTCTTGCCGATCTTTCACCTTATGATGCCATTTTTGTTGCTCTTGGCATCTATTGCGTAGGATGAGGTACTACACCTCCAGGTTCCGTCGGAACCTCTGATCAAGCTACTTTAATTAACTACCTTAACGCAGGAAACCCAATATATATTGAAGGTTCGGATTTCGGTTATTCACATCAGGGAACAGCGTTCTTAACCAGTTTTGGATGTTCCTTCTTAGCAAATACTACACAAAGTGTCGGAACAATGACAGGCGTCTCAGGGACAATCGGAGACGGATATGTATTTCCTTTCACTCCAAACAATGATGCAAATTACTCTGTTGACGAAATAGGTGGTCTTCTCAGACGTGTTGCTTTTACTTCTGATGGCGGATTTTCACGTACTATTGCGTATGGTTGTGCTACTTATCAAACCATCGCGTCAACACCAATTCTTGGCGGAATGGAAGATACGGCAGAAAACTCAAAAGCTGATCTCATGGGAACTTATCTTGGTTACTTATTGAAAATCGATGGCATGGTAAGAGGAATTGTCACAGATATAAACACAGGAGATCCTGTTGAAAACGCTACAGTGAGTGTCGGCGATTATGATGGGGTTACAAACTCTTATGGCCTTTGCGCTATTGAAATACCCCCGGGCTCCTACACTGTAAGTTGCACGCATCCGGATTACTATAACTATGTTCATCCTACCGATGTTGTTGTAGATTATAATGAAACATGTTGGGTGGATATTGATCTTTCTCCTCTATTTTCTGTTGATGAGATTGAACAGGGAGATCGTATTGCTCGAATTTATCCGAATCCATGTACTTCCCATACATCAGTCGAGTATTTTATGAAATCGTCCGGGAATGTAGATATTGCAGTGTATAATATCAAAGGGCAAAAAGTTTGTACATTGGTAAATGAAATTCAGGAGATTGGCTATCATGAGGTAACTTTCGATAATTCCGATACTGGAAATGCAAAACTTTCTTCAGGGATTTATTTTATCAAGTTGCGTACGGAGCAAGATACTAATATTGAGAAATTCTTAATTGTAGAATAGAATAAACTCATATAAATAATGGGCCAGTTCCACACATGAACTGGCTTTTTCTTTAAAAAAATGGTAGCCCCAAGGGGAATCGAACCCCTGTTACAGGAATGAGAATCCGGCGTCCTAACCCCTAGACGATGGGGCCACGTGGGAATTGTTTATTTGGTGCTGGAATTTGCTGTCAAGAATAACGAATATTGAGTAATACACACCCAAATGGAATAAAAAAGAAGAAGCATTCCATAGGGCAGGCCTCGATTTCAATTTCACTAGTCTTGGCGAAGCAAGTCGAAGTCATATCAGAATCCACATCTTTTGAGAGTAGAATCCAGTATCCGCCAGCGGACACCCCTTTTTAGAGGGGAAAAATTATCGAAATAATTAAATAATTGACAAAAATAATCATAAAATGAATTTGCAAAACATGAAAGAGGAAATAATTAATAAGATTTCTGAACTTGTTGAGCGCTTTGCAAGAAACAAGGATGTTTATAAGAATCCCAAATATAATGAGACACAATTAAGACGAGAATTCCTCGATCCATTCTTTTCCGCTTTGGGATGGGATATGGATAATAAACAGGGAAACGCAGAGCAGTATAAGGATATCATTCATGAAGATGCGATTAAAATAACAGGCACAACAAAAGCGCCCGATTATTCTTTTAGAATTGGAGGAGTCAGAAAATTCTTTGTCGAAGCAAAGAAACCGGCTGTTGATATTAAATACAATATACATCCCTCCTTTCAACTGCGAAGATATGCTTGGAGCGCCAAACTGCCCATTTCAATTCTCACAGATTTTGAAGAATTCTCAGTGTATGATTGTAGGATCAAGCCAAATAAAAATGATAAAGCAAGCGTCGGTAGGATTTATTATCAGACTTTTGATCATTATCTCGAAGATCTGGATTTTCTCGATAATACTTTTTCACGAGACGCAATTCTTAAAGGCAGTTTTGATAAATACACTGAAACAGCTACGAAGAAAAGAGGAACATCCGAAGTTGATCAGGAATTTCTGAAGGAAATTGAGAACTGGCGGGATGTGCTTGCCAAAAATATCGCACTGCGAAATAAAGAATTATCCATATATGAATTAAATCGAATCGTACAATTAACGATAGATAGGATCATCTTTCTTCGAATCGCTGAAGATAGAGGAGTTGAGGAGTATCGCAATCTATTCAATGTCGCAAATAAGAAAAATATTTATAAAGCCCTTTTTGCTGTTTTTGTGCAGGCAGATGAAAAATACAACAGCGGAATTTTTAATTTCAAAAATGATCTCATTTCAAGAAATATTCTCCTCGATGATAAGGTGTTGAAACCAATTCTACAAAAGTTATATTATCCTGATAGTCCCTACGAATTTTCAGTATTACCTTCGGATATTCTTGGAAATATTTATGAACAGTTTTTGGGAAAAACAATCCGTCTGACTCCTTCGCATCAGGCAAAGATAGAAGAAAAACCGGAAGTGCGAAAAGCAGGCGGGGTCTATTATACACCAAGATATATTGTTGATTATATTGTGAAGAATACTGTAGGCGAAAAAATAAAAGGTAAAACACCAACACAAATTTCCAAATTGACCATCTGCGATCCTGCATGTGGTTCAGGGAGCTTTCTGATACAGGCATATCAGTATTTACTGGATCATCATCTTGAATTTTATCAGTACAATCCGAAAAAGTATAAAGATAAGATAATCGAGATAGGACATAAGAGCTATCAGTTGACCACAAAAGAAAAAAAGCGAATTTTACTGAATAATATATTCGGTGTTGATATTGATCCGCAAGCCGTTGAGGTAACAAAACTATCGCTCCTTCTGAAGGTTCTGAAAGGTGAAAATAGAGAAACATTGGATAAAACTCGCCAGCTTTTCCACGAAAGAGCATTGCCGAATTTGAGTAATAATATCAAATGTGGGAATAGTCTTATTGGAACAGATTTCTATGATGTTGAAGATATGTCCCTATTTGAAAATGAAGAGATGAGAAGAATAAATGCCTTTGATTGGGATAAAGAATTCCCTCAAATATTCAAGACCGTTCCTAATAAAATCCCCCTTAATAAAGGGGGTAAGTTGAGTGAAACGAAACTGGGGGATGTTACTGTTAATAGCGGCTTTGATGTTGTTATTGGAAATCCTCCGTATGTTTCTATTACTGGAATTGAATTAAATATGAGAAGATTTTTTAAATCTAAATATAAAACTGCCGTTGGACGGTTTGACCTATTTGGTCTCTTTATCGAAAAATCAGTTAGTTTAATCAAAGAAGGATATTTAAGTTTTATAATACCAAATAAATTTTTAACAAATAATCAAAGCCAAAAATTACGGAATATGCTTTTAAATAATGGAAACATTAAATCTATTTTACACAGTTCAGATAAAGTTTTTGTTGATGCAAGTGTTAACAGTATTGTTTTTGTTTTTAAAAGAGAAAAAAATGATGATTTAAATTGTAATATTGTTAAAGTGAAAAACAGCTTAATTGAAAAAGAAAATGAAATTTCAAACTCTATTTTTAGAAGCGACAAAAAAAACATGTTTATTATTTCATTAAATTTAAATCAATTAAAAATTAGAAAAAAAATAGAAGAAAATAAAATAAAACTTGAAGATATTGCAGAAGTTAGAGATGGAATAGTTGCTGGGCGTATAAAAGATATTTTATTTCATAAAGAAAAAATAAATGAGACATGCAAACCTTTATTGTTTGGGGTTGACATTAATAGATACAAAAAGGAATTTTCAAATAATTACGTTGATTACAGAGAAGATGAAATGAAAAAGCAAGAAAGGATTAGAGTTGGTGAAAAAGGACTTGGTTTACGGTTGAGATTTGCTGAACTTTATGAAAGACCAAAAATTTTAACTAGAAAAGTAGGTGATAAAATAATTGCTGCTTTTGACGATGAAAACTACTATTATGAACAGACTATTCACAGCACTCATATTACAAACTCAGATTATAATCCTCATTTTATTTTAGCGATTTTAAATTCAAGTTTAATTAAATTTTATTATCAAAAAATAATAAGTCAAAGCGGAACAATTTTTCCTCAAATCAGAATTTCTTTTTTAAAGAATATACCTATACCCAAAATTGATTTTTCAATAAAAAAACAAAAGCAAACTCACGACACGCTTATTGTCCTTGTAGATCAGATGCTCGAAACTCAAAAGCTGTATCATGCAGCAAAACTTGAGCGGGATAAAAAATTGTATAAACAAAAAATAGATATTATCGATAATAAAATAGATAAGCTGGTTTATGAGTTGTATGGATTGAGTGATGAGGAGATTGAGATTGTTGAGGAATGTTTATAAAGAACACACCCCGTCCGCAAGCGGACAGGGGTTGTCCCATAACCTAAATAATATTTACAAGAAATATGGCATTAGTTATTTTTAGCACATGATAAAATTTAGAGCTTACAGTCAGGATCAGGGATTGGCGTTGCCACCCTATTTGGATGAATTAATAGAGGATCGGCATTTAGTACGGGTAGTGAATCAGGTGGTATCCGAGTTAGATATACAGCTTCTATCTAAGCCCTTCAAGGGCAGCAAACATCAGCTTGGTGGAGCCCCCCCCTTATCATCCCGGGATGATGTTGAAGGTGATTATTTATTCATATGCCTGTGGCATACGTTCATGTCGTAAGATAGCGAGACAGTTATGCGAGAATATACACTACATGTGGTTAAGCGGGATGCAATATCCTGATTTTCGTACGATAAACAGATACCGTAGCGTTTACTTCAAAGATATACTGGAGGAAGTATTTTCTTCAGTAATTCAGTTTTTGCTTGAGAAGGGATTAGTTGAATACAAGACGGTATTTGTAGATGGGACGAAGATTTCTGCAGATGCGAACAAGCATAAGATAGTATGGAACAAGAATGTACAGCGATACAAGAATCAGCTCCAGGAGCGTACACGGGGTTTGTTTGAAGAGATAGATGCGTTGAATGAAGCAGAGGACGAGCGTTATGGTTCATTTGATCTTCCTGAGTGTTGAGAGCAGAGTGATCTCAGCAGTGATGATCTCCATGGTGTTGCTGATTCTTTGTCAGAGGCATTTTCCCGTGATGGCAAGAAGTGTCGGAGCGAGACAGATAAGCAGTTACGTAAGGCATCGAGGCAGTTAAAAAAGGATGCAGGGCAGCTGGCAGGATATGAAGAGCAAGAGAGGCAATTGGGAGATCGTAATTCCTATTCAAAGACGGATCCTGATGCAACAGCTATGCGGATGAAAAGCGATGAACTTCGCCCTGGATATAATGTGCAGGTAATGTCTGAGAATGGTTTTATTGTTGGGGCTTCAGTATCTCAGAATGCTAATGACGGCACTTCCTTTATTCCCATGATGGAGGAAATGGAGAGTGCATTGCTTCCTCAACCTGAGGAGATAGTTGCAGATGCCGGTTATGGTCATGAGGAGGTATATGAATATCTTGAAAATCGCTCTATCGATTCTTATATAAAATATCCCAGTTATCATGCAGAGAAGAGTAAACGCAGTAAATATAAATTTCATTATTCACGCTTTGGTTATGATAAAACGAATGATGTATTTATATGTCCACTCGGTCGGCAACTCTATTTTATCGAGGAGAGAGAAGCGAGGAATAAATCTGGTTTTTTAGTACAGCAAAGAGAGTATCAATGTTCTGCATGTAGTGATTGTCCTTATAAAAGTCAGTGTACGAATAGCTCTGTTGGTCGGACATTAACAGTGAACATGAATCTTCGGAGACATCAGCAGAAAGCACGGGACAATCTTGAGGGGTCATACGGTGAGAGTTTGAGGAAACGGCGAGGTCATGAGATAGAGACTGTATTTGGAGATTGGAAGCATAATCTCAAATTTCAGAGGTTTCAGTTACGTGGATTAGATAAAGTACGTGCCGAACTGTTCTTTCATAGTCTCGCTTACAATATGCGAAAGATTATGAAGGCATGGAAGTCTTTTTATCCCGATCTTTATCGCTTTTTGGCACATATTTACCGTCTCCTGACGCAAAAATTAGCTTTGATGATATTACTTTCTCCCAATTCCAATAAATCCTCAATTTATGTGTGAAAGTACATGATTTACTCGCCTATAATAAGTGGTTGTGAGACAGCCCCAAAAATTTAGATATTCAAATTATTTGACATTTTGAACATCTATATTAGGTAAAATATTTATTAATCGTTATTGAATATGAATAATCGAAAAAATCTCCTCTAAAAAGAGGAGTACTCCGCCAGCTGGCGGAGGGAGGTGTGTTAAATGAAATTATATTACAATCCAAAATTAAAAAAACTCGCGCGAAAACTCCGAAATAATATGTCACCCCCTGAAATCCTATTGTGGAATCAACTAAAAGGAAAAAAGTTAGGATATGATTTCCATCGCCAAAAACCAATTGATAATTATATAGTAGATTTCTTTTGCTCAAAACTCAAACTGATAGTTGAAGTAGATGGAGAGGTTCATAAAGATAAAGGAGAAGATGATATTGAAAGACAATCAAAGTTGGAATCAGTTGGTTTACATATTTTACGATTTACAGCTACAGATATTTTAAAGAATTTGAATGATGTGATCGATTCTATTGCAATATTTATTGATAGAGTTTCATCAGAATAACACACCCCGATTCCTTCGGAATCACCCCTCTCGAGAGGGGATTCCAACGATTATTATTAATAAATGGTATGAGTTATAAAAATCGAAAAATCTCCTCTTGAGAGGAGCACTCCGCCAGCTGGTGGAGGGAGGTGTGTTTTAAATTATTGATTTAAATACAAACTTATTTCGGAAAAATAAGCGCTATCTCTAGCTCTTCACTTTCGGGGGAATCTGATGCATGAACTGCATTCTCTGTGAATGAATCTGCAAAAAGGAATAGGATCGTACCATGAGCAGCTTTTTCGAAGTTTGTATTTCCCACAAGCTCACGGAGCTTTACAATGGCATCTTCTCTGAAGAGAACTGCCCCAACTATCTTTCCGGATAACATAAATGATTTGAGCTGAGGGTAGAAACTCTTGCCGATGTGCTCTGCATAGAATTTATCTGCCAAATCGTTATCCATTGAGAACATTTTCAGTTGCTCGATGACAAATCCATTGTCTTCGACTATTTTGAGGATTGATCCGATTTTGTTTTTCTTTGTGGCATTAGGTTTGATAAGGAGTAAGGTCTTTTGTTCCATTGTTCTGTCCTGATATTATTTGAGCAGATTAAATACGTATTCATATATACTTTACTAAGCACAATTTTCACTACTCTATTTTGGGTGTTTAAAATAAATTTATAAATAATGCGCAAGAAAAATTTCGGATTTCAATGATATTTTTTTAATTAAAATCTTAATCATGATAGAAGAAATGTTATTTAATCCTTAATTAAATTCAAAAATGGAGTATCAAATGCCAACTGAAAAAATCATGCAGGGACATAAAAATTTCAAGCATTCATTTAATGAAGATCGGGATCTGTATTTGAAATTAGCAGATCATGGGCAGCATCCGAAAGTCTTATGGATAGGATGCTCGGATTCAAGAGTGTTCCCTGAATTCATTGTCAATGCAGATACTGGAGATCTCTTTATTTTGAGAAATATCGCAAACGTCATTCCCCCGAGCGAAGCACAAGATATGGGCTCAAGCTCAGTTCTGGAATATGCTGTGCTGGAACTCAAAGTTGAACACATATTTGTGTGCGGGCATACAGGTTGTGGGGGAATCACTGCGCTGGTAAAGGGTATGCCGAATGATTCCAGAGTTTCTGATTGGTTGAAATATGCATCTAAACCTAAAGCTTCGAATGATGCGAATTATAATTCAGACATATTAGAAATAATTAAGGACAATATCCTTTTACAATCAGAACACCTTCTTACATTTGATTTTATCAAAGAAAATATCGATCATTTGAAAATCCATAAATGGTTATACGATATGCATTCAGGCGATATTTCATATTATGGAGACAAGAAAAATTGCTGGATTCAACTCGATCAAAAAATATAATTGAATGAAAAATTTATGACAATTTCAGTCTATCTGATAAAATCCTTAAGAAATTACGAAAATTCTTGACATAAAAAAATAGGTTAACGGGATAACAATAATTAATTCAAAAAATGATGGAGGAAACTCAAAAAATGGCAGAAAAAAAAGGAATTGACTCACTTATGAGCAAAGGAAAAACATTCCCACCAACAGAAGAAATGAAGAAAAACGCCTACATAACTTCTGACGAACAGTATAAAGAAATGTGGGAAAGATCCATTAAGGATCCAGATGGATTTTGGTTGGAACAAGCTGAAATCCTGGACTGGTTCAAGAAGCCAACACAGGGATTGAAGTACAACTGGGATACAAAAGCTCGTATAATTGAACACACCTGGTTTGAGGACGGTGAAATCAATGTAAGTTACAACTGTCTGGACAGACATCTCGGCACACCTACCGCAAAAAAGACAGCTATTCTTTGGCAGGGTGAAATCGAAGATGATGTAAAGAAATATTCTTACGAAGAACTCTATATTGAAGTATGCAAGTTTGCAAATGTTCTTAAATCCAAAGGCATCACAAAAGGCGATAGAGTCGCTATCTATATGCCCATGGTTCCGGAACTTGCTATTGCAATGCTTGCATGTACAAGAATTGGTGCGATTCATTCGATCATTTTTGGTGGATTCAGCGCTGAAGCTATTCACGGCAGAGTGAATGATTCCGATTGTAAGATGCTCATCACTTCTAATATATCGCGTCGTGCAGGAAAACATATCCATCTCAAAGATATCGCTGATAAAGCTCTTAAAGATACTCCTTCTATTGAAAGCGTGATCGTTATTAAAGTCAATGATGAACCATGCCATATGGAAGAAGGAAGAGATTTCTGGTATCATGATGAGATGGAAAAAGCAGCTCCTGAGTGTGAACCGGTTCATATGAATGCAGAAGACACATTATTTATTCTTTATACATCAGGTTCGACCGGCAAGCCCAAAGGCGTTGTCCATACAACCGCTGGTTACTTGATGCATACAACTCTTACTCACAAATATATTTTCAATATCCATGATGACGATGTGTATTGGTGTACTGCTGATATCGGCTGGGTTACAGGTCACAGCTATATTGTGTATGGTCCTCTTGCAAATGGAGCTACATCAGTTATGTTTGAAGGTGTCCCGACCTATCCTGATGCAGGACGTTTCTGGGAGATAGTGGATAAATTCAAAATAACAGTTTTCTATACTGCTCCTACTGCGATCAGAGCACTCATGAGATTGGGTGATCAGTGGCCCGCAAAATACAAATTGGATTCATTGAGAATACTTGGTACAGTTGGCGAGCCTATTAATCCTGAGGCATGGATGTGGTATTACGAAAAGATCGGACACGGTCGTTGCCCGATCGTTGATACCTGGTGGCAGACAGAAACTGGAGGAATATTAATTAATCCTCTTCCTGGTGCTCATACGTTAAAACCCGGCAGTGCTTCAAAACCTTTCTTTGGTGTTGAACCCGTTGTACTCAGAGATGACATGACAGAATGCGGTGTAAATGAAGGCGGAAAGCTCTGTATCAAAAAACCCTGGCCCGGAATGATGAGAACTATGTGGGGTGATCACGATAGATTTGTCGATACATACTTCACAATGTTTGATGATATCTATTTCGCAGGTGACGGTTGCCGAATCGATGAAGATGGTGACTACTGGTTGATGGGAAGAATCGATGATGTGGTGAATGTTTCCGGTCATCGTATCGGCACAGCAGAAGTTGAAAGCGCTCTAGTAAGCCATCCCGCAGTTGCAGAAGCAGCGGTAACACCAATTCCTCACGAGATCAAAGGACAGGGGCTCTATGCGTATGTGACCCTTGTCGGTCATATCGAACCCACAGATGAATTGAAGAAAGAGCTCATTAAACATGTTCGTTCTGAAATCGGTCCAATCGCAACCCCTGAAGCAATTCAATGGGCACCTGCACTTCCCAAAACCCGATCAGGAAAGATCATGCGACGTATCCTACGAAAAATTGCTGAGAAGGATACCGCTAATCTTGGTGACGTCACTACACTGGCTGATCCAAGCGTGGTTGAAAGTCTTATCGAAGAACGTAAATTGATCGACTGATTATAATAAAAAATAATAAAGCCGGATTTGCTGTTTTGCCTTTCCGGCTTTTCTGAATCATAATGAATTAGGAGCAAAATGCAGAGCCACGAAATACACGAAATTAAAATAATAACGTTTAAAAGAATATTTTCTCTTAAACCCGTTTTCGTGCTTTTAGCTTGCAACGGCGTAACGGAGTGAAGACGTGTGGTAAAAATATTAATATGTAGGAGAACAAATGACTGAAAAGAAAATTATGAATAGATGGTCGGCTGTATTTGGAGCGATCATTATTCAGCTTTGTCTTGGTGCGATCTATGCGTGGTCGGTTTTCACAAAACCTCTTGTGGAAGCGGGGTGGACAAAAACTCAAACTCAAGCAGTCTTTGCAGCTGGATTGGCACTTTTTGCTATTGTGATGGTCATCGCAGGACGACTCATGCCAAAACTTGGACCTCAAAAACTTGCAATGTCCGGCGGTGTTGTTCTCGGGCTTGGATATTTGCTTGCTGGGCTTTTTGCCGGAACCAATTTCTGGCTTGTATTTCTCTTTATAGGAATAATTGGTGGTGCTGGTATTGGCCTTGCTTATGTTGTACCAATCGCAGTTGGAATGCGCTGGTTCCCTGATAAAAAAGGTTTGATCACCGGCTTGGCTGTTGCTGGCTTTGGCTTCGGTGCAATGCTATGGGTCAAACTTGCTGGAAACTGGGGTAATTTGATAGCAACTCATGGATTAAGCAAGACTTTCTCGATTTATGGTATTATATTTTTCCTTGCTGTACTTATCGGAAGTATCTGGATGGTCTTCCCACCAAAAGACTGGAAACCAAAAGGTTGGCAGCCCACAGAAGCAGAGAAAAAATCTGATGATACAAAAAATCAATTGAAAAGTTCACAAATGCTCAAAACTCCTCAGTTCTATATGATACTTGTCACTTTCGTTTTCGGTGCAAGCGCTGGTTTGATGAGTATCGGTTTAATGAAACTATTCCCGATGCAGGCACTGATGGCTGCTGGTATAAGCGAAGCTGCTGCTTCAGGAATTGCCGGCACAGCAATGGCTGTATTTTTCTCCCTTGCAAACGGTCTTGGTAGAATTGCATGGGGTGCATTAAGTGATAAACTTGGAAGAAAAACTTCTATCGTAATCATGATGCTTACACAGGGTATTTTTGTGGTCTTATTCCAGTGGATAGCCGGAACGCCTGCGCTTCTTTACATCGGAGCTGCACTTATCGGATTTAACTTCGGTGGAAATTTTGCTCTGTTCCCAACTATTACTGCAGATACTTTCGGCACAAAATATATTGGTCAAAATTACGGATGGGTTTTCCTTGCATATGGAGTTGGCGGAATTTTCGGTCCTATACTTGGTGGAAAACTCGGTGATATGGGCAACTTTTCATTAGCATTCATAATTTGTGGTGTGCTGTGTATCGTTGCTGCAGGAATTATTTCCCGCGTCAAACCACCTAAGCAGGTTGCATAATTTCTAATATACATTAAATATTTAAAGGTGAAACAGTAATTCTATTGTTTCACCTTTTACCGTTTAGGGAAGTTGAATTAATACTTGTCATAAGTCGATGAACTTGTGATAAGTGCATAAGCAGAAACCACAGCCGGAGTTTACAATTCCCAGCACCCATAATTTTTCTCTCTCAGTAGTTCGTTTACTTCATCTTTATCGAAATGTTCAGGATCAAAATCATCTCCATACAATTCAACAAATTCCTCATACTCCTCGTGGTCAGGATTTTTTAAAACTTCGAGTAAATCAGCATATCCCCACACACCGCCGCAATCCTCGGGAGGACAATTCATCTTGCCTTTAATACAGACTGGATATTTTATCCTATCATCAAAAAGTAAAATTTTTTCCAAAACAATGCCGTGACTCCATCCGTCTCCGAAATCATATTCGTAAAATATTTTTTCCTTTTCGTCTTTTAATAAATCGCATATTTTAATATCTTTGTAATCGACACTTATCTCATCATCCCACATATCGTCACCTTCCATTTTTACCGTGTAATAGGTTCGATCTTTAATAAACTCATGCAAATGTGAATTTGTCCATCCCATGGTCGTTTGTATTATCTTATGAAATTCTGATAATGATACATCTGATGGAACTAAGATTCTCCTCCATATCCTTGGCTTAAAATTTTTTAAAGCGATTTGAATCTGGTATATTTTTTTCATCATATTCTCCTTTCAGATAGATGTTATAATTTTTATTATTCTAATGGCTGAATGCAATTCAGGTGTCAATTTTTTTATAGTAATTGTATTCCTTTATAAATGAAAGAATCTACTGAAGTAAAATTATCTTAACATTAGAAAGAAAACAGGTAACCAACCTTCGAAAATACTACAATTTCTTGACACGAAAACCAGAGGTTTAATCTCAAGATAAATTTTTTATCGGAGGAATGAATGCCAATAAAAAAATTGGATGATGTCATTGAACTTGTTAGAACCAAACCCAAGAAGAGAATCGTTATTGCATATGGGCAAGATGATACGACTATCATCGCTGCAAAAAAGGCAGTTGACCTTAAATTCGCAGATGTGACCATTACAGGGGATAAAGAAAAGATCAAAGAAATCTGCCAGCATAATAATATCGACCCGAAGATTTTTCATATTGTCAATGAACCCGATGAAATGGAAGCAGGCAGAAAAGCAATTGCTTTGGTCAACGAAGGTAAGGGTGATGCGTTGATGAAAGGGCTGATCTCAACCGATAAAATGCTCAAATGTATTTTGGATAAGGAAAATGGATTGATGATTCCCGGAAAAATTCTCTCACATGTTTCTATCGCTGAGATCCCAAATTATCATAAATTGCTTATATTCACAGATGCTGCCATTATTCCAAGACCGAATATAGAGCAAAAGATAGCGATGACTAATTATGTTATTGAAACAGCACGGAAATTAGGTATCGAAAGACCGAAGGTTGCAATAATTTCTTTTTCGGAAAAAACAAATCCAAAAATTCCAACTGCTGTAGACGGTGCCTTTATTTCAAAAATGGCTGAGCGCGGGCAGATCAAAAATGCTGATATCGATGGACCACTTTCAATTGATCTGTCAATTGACCCGGAAAGTCTGAGTACAAAAGGAGTGACAAGTTGCGTGGAAGCAAATGCAGATTGTCTTGTTTTCCCGTTCCTCGAAGTAGCAAATGTTTTCTACAAAGCTTTGACCTATTTTGCAAATGCGCAAATGGCAACCCATATTGTTGGATCAAAAGTTCCTACTGCTATTTCATCACGAACTGATACTGTGATGAATAAATTATACTCAATGGCTTTTGCTTGTTTGATGACAGAGAAGGAAGAAGAGGAAGAATAGTTGAAAATAATCATTGCCTCTGATCATGCCGGCTTTGCACTCAAAGAGAAGCTCATAGAATATCTTCAAAGTGAGAAGTATACTGTAATTGATGGAGGTACTTCCTCTGCAGAATCCATTGATTATCCTGATTACGGATTTCCAGCAGCAGAAAAAGTCGCAGATGGGACAGTAGAATTTGGGATTGCGATCTGCGGTTCGGGCATTGGTATGAGCATTGTTACGAATAAAGTTAAGGGTATTCGTGCAGCTCTTTGCACCTCGGAGACCATCGCAAGACTATCACGCCAGCATAATGATGCAAACATGCTTATACTTCCCGGAAGATTCATGCCTTTTGAAGAAGCAAAGAAAATAGTTGACATGTGGCTCACCACAAAATTTGATGGCGGTCGTCATCAAAGACGCATAAATAAAATAAAAAAATACGAGGAACGCCGATAAGTTCTTAGTAATTCTCTGATTTGTAAATACATAATTTAAACACGATAAACCATTTTCAAAAATCATAATTACGGAGGAATAATGTTAAATTATGATGAAATAAAAAAAGTTGATCCTGAAATCTATGAAGCAATAATGAATGAGGTTGAAAGACAGTATCATAATCTTGAGCTTATAGCTTCTGAAAATATTGTATCTGAAGCAGTTATGGAAGCTGCCGGCTCTGTCCTTACGAACAAATATGCAGAAGGATATCCTTACAGATACAGCCGTAAAACCGGTGAGTTGTTGTACAGATTGTACGGCAGATATTATGGTGGATGCGAATTTATTGATGATGTTGAGCGTCTTGCAATTGAAAGAGCTAAAGAACTTTTTGGTGCTGAACACGCAAACGTCCAACCGCATTCCGGCTCTCAGGCAAATATGGCTGCCTATTTTACGCTTATAAAACCAGGAGATACGATCCTTAGCTTGGAGCTTACTCACGGTGGGCATCTTACTCATGGACATCCGCTTAGTTTTTCAGGTAAGCTCTTCAATATTGTACCTTACGGAGTTAATAAAGATACAGAGCAATTTGTGTATGAGGAGATTCGAGAAAAAGCTCTTAAGTGCAACCCCCAGATGATCCTGACAGGTGCCAGCGCCTATCCTCGAACAATTGATTTTGAAAAATTTAGAGAGATCGCTGATGAAGTTGGTGCAACGCTTGTCGTGGACATGGCTCACATTGCCGGCTTGATTGCAGCAGGTCTTCATCCCAATCCTGTTCCATTTGCAGATATTGTTACTACTACCACGCATAAAACCCTTCGAGGTCCAAGAGGAGGTATGATACTCTGTAAGAAAAAATATGCTCAAGAACTCGATAAATGGGTATTTCCCGGCATTCAGGGCGGACCTTTGGAACATATTATTGCTGCGAAAGCCGTTGCCTTCAAAGAAGCATTAACCGATGATTTCATTGTTTATCAAAAGCAAATTCTTGCAAACGCCCAAGCTCTTGCAAACGGTCTTATGAAACGAGGATTCAACATGGTGTCTGATGGTACTGATACTCATCTTATGCTCATAAATCTTGGTTCTGAAGAAGAGGGAGGTCCCTCAGGTAAGAAGATGGAAGGTTCCTTGGATCTCGCAGGTATTACAGCGAATAAGAACACAGTTCCTTTTGATACACGTCCTCCATTTGTGGCGTCTGGAATTCGTCTCGGCACACCAGTAGTGACCACAAGAGGCATGAAAGAAGCTGATATGGATATAGTGGCAGATTTCATCAAAAAAGTGTATGATAACTATGATGATGAAGAACAATTAGCAAAAATAAAAGATGATGTACAGGCACTCTGTGCACAATTCCCAATATTTGATGAATTGAGAAAATAAAGAAGGTTTCTATGATTACATTCAGACACGGCGATACTATTACCGAATTGCTGGAAACTGATAAAGATGCATTAAGAAAGATGTATCTGAACGAAATTACAATTCAATATAAAAAATGGAAAGCAGCAAATCTTGAGATCACTTCGAACAGTCATGAAGATCTGAAAAAGAAGGTCTATCTATATTCGGAATATCGCAATTTTCTGTTTACTAAAAAATTCAGAGAGGAAAACACTTTTCTTAGACAGAGAAAATTATTCGAAACCGTACTTTCCGAATTTCTATACTATGTTATGAAAGACCTGAAAATAATTGAGGAAATGGATCTCCATTTCGGTCGGGCTGATATTCCTTTGAATCTGAAATTCGAATATAATAAACTGGAAAATATAAAAAAAGAGAAATTGCTTTCCTTTTCGTACCAAAAAATGCGCATGGTTGTAGGTAAAAATTTACAGGTGAAATATCGTATTGAAGGTAGAAAAAGTTATGTTGAATTCGATATGATGTTTCCCATTATTATTGCAGAATCCGCAATGGTTCTTGATGACTGGTTTGTGCTTTCCTATCAGAATCAGGTTCGAAGAGTAAAATCTCTCTTTCCAAAATGCCTGAATTTTATTATTTGTGAAGTGGTGCATCACGATTTCCAGGTTGATGTCTCAAGTTCAAATATAGATGGCATTTACATTCTTCAACAGCAAACTACTCGCATGAAGAGAAGAAACATTTCCTGCGAGGTGCTCGAGGCATTTCTTCACAAGATTCAAACCCATCTGTACCAGCAGCGTGAGGATATACTCAAGAAAATAAAAAAAGGTGTATTAGCCGATTAATCGAAACTATATGGAGTCATAATGAATATACAAGAGATCAATCAAAAAGTAATTGAAAAGACAAAGTTTGTTCAGTCCATTTTCACTGAGATAGAAAAGGTGATTGTCGGTCAGGAATATATGATACGGCGGTTGATAATCGGTCTATTTGCTGACGGACATGTGCTGATCGAAGGTGTTCCGGGACTTGCAAAAACACTCGCTGTGAGCACTCTCGCTGATGTGATCAGTGTTGGTTTCAGGCGAATCCAGTTCACTCCCGATCTTCTTCCTGCGGACCTTATCGGTACGCTGATCTTTAATCAAAAAGAGGGGACATTCACACCGAAAAAAGGTCCTATCTTTTCGAATATCATTCTTGCTGATGAGATAAACCGAGCTCCTGCAAAGGTGCAAAGTGCACTTTTGGAAGCTATGCAAGAACGCCAGGTAACAATAGGAGAAAAATCCTATAAACTGGAAGAACCATTCCTCGTTCTTGCCACACAGAATCCCATCGAGCAGGAAGGAACCTATCCTTTGCCGGAAGCTCAGGTCGATAGATTTATGCTGAAGTCGAAGGTAACCTATCCGAAAAAGGAAGAGGAACGCGAGATCATCAATAGGATGTCCGACAATAAGCCAATCGATGTGAAAAAGATTATCAAACCAAAAGATGTGCTTAATACACGGGCATTAGTGAATGATATTTATGTCGACGAGAAAATCAAAGAGTACGTGTTGAATATTGTTTTTGCAACCAGATCACCAGAGGAATATGGACTGAAAGATATCAGCGAATTCATTGAATATGGTGCATCACCACGCGCATCTATCTATCTTGTGCGTGCAGCAAAAGCAAATGCAATGCTTGATCAGCGCGGCTATGTCTCACCCGAAGATATCAAGGAGATAGGAAGAGACGTTCTGCGGCATCGTATCATCCTTACTTACGAAGCTGAAGCTGAAAATGTGACCTCTGAAGATATTGTTGATAGAATATTTGATGAGATTGAAATTCCATAATCCCAAAGTTCGCAGTTTATGATCCCAAAAGAGATTCTCCAGCAGATAAAACGCATCGAGATATCCACCAGAAGCATTGTTAGTGACATGTTTTCAGGGGAATATCACAGCGTATTCAAAGGACAGGGACTCGAATTTTCCGAGGTGCGTGCATACCAGCCCGGAGACAATGTCAGACTCATTGACTGGAATGTGTCTGCACGTATGGGACATCCCTATATAAAAAAGTTCGAGGAAACCCGCGAACTTACAGTAATGCTTATGATAGATGTGAGCGGATCGGGTTCATTTGGCACATTCCACAAACTGAAAAGGGAGATCGCTGCGGAAGTTGGCGCTATTCTTGCATTTTCAGCAACTAAAAATAATGACAAAGTGGGATTGCTTCTTTTCTCTGATGAAGTGGAGAAATACATTCCTCCCAAAAAGGGAAAAAATTCAGTTTTGAGAATTGTTCGTGAAATATTGTATTACAAACCGGTTCATCAGAAAACAAGTTTGAAGAATGCACTCGAATATTACTACAAAATGTCCAAGAAACGAAGCATTATTTTCCTCATTTCAGATTTCTTTGATGTTGACTATCAAAAGACATTGCAGATAGTTGCACAAAAGCATGATGTCGTTGCGATCCGAATTCTCGATCCGAAAGAATACACAATTCCCGAAGTGGGATTCATTACTTTTCAAGATGCGGAAACAGGCAAAGAAATGATCATTAACGCAAATGATAACCAGCTTCGAAAGAGATACGAAGAGCATATTGAACGAACCATCCAGTCCTTTCCACAACTTTTGAAAAAGTTAAAGATCGACCTGATAGACATCCGCACGGATGCGGATTATATTGAAGATATAGTGAAATTTTTCAAAGCGAGAGCTAAAAGGTATCGATGAAGAAGATAGTAGTACTTGTTGGATTAGCGATCTTATTAAATAGTATTGCATTTGGTTTTACTGTCTATACAAAAATTGATACATTGAAAACCGATCTCGATCACCTTAGTGTAGGGGACAGGATATATTTTGACGTATCCATACTGCATAATGATAAAAGTAGCGTTCTTTATGTACAGCAGGAACCTTCAGAGATATTTATTATCTTTTCATATACATCCGATATACAAAAAATTGATGATGAGATAAAGACTGATTTTCATTTTACCTCAGCTCTTTTTGATACCGGATTGCAAACTATTCCTCCGCAGGAATTCATTCTTACCTCATTGGAAGATTCTGCAAGCGTATATTCCGATTCTCTTCAAGTTATGATCCACTCAGTTTTACCTGCAGACAGCGTTGCACTGAAAGATATCAAACCGCCGGTTTCATTATATCTTGGTTTCTGGGATATTGCATTTCCGCTTTTGATAATTGCGGTAATAATATTTGTCATTATCATTATTACGCGAAGCAAAAAGGGATTGGCGTTCATTCCTGAAAAGAAGAAAAAAATCATGCCTGCCCATGTGATCGCTCTGAAAAAGATCAAGCAGTTAAAGTTGCAGGATTACATCACAAAAGGAGATATAAAGCGCTACTATGTCGGGGTTTCCTGGATATGCAGAGAGTATCTTGAAAATCGTCATCATAAGCCATTTCTTGAGATGACAGGGTATGAGATACGCCAATCCCTCAAATATCTGAATGTTGAAAAAAGAATGGAAACTAATGCAATTCTTCAGGAATGTGATCGTGTGAAATTCGCAAAATATATTCCTCCAATTCAGGATGCTGAAAAAATTCTTAATGAACTAATTGAAGTTATTCATGCAACAAAAGAGAAAGAGATAAAAGAGGAAAAAGATGCGGATTGAATTTCTTAAACCTGCCATTTTCTGGCTATTGCTTCTGATTCCACTTCTGGTTTTATATGAAATTTTCATAAAAAGTAGGAAGAAGCCGACTGTTCTCTATTCTAACATACAGCTTTTACAATCCTTTGTTTCAAGCAGAACGCAGATACTCTATTATCTTCATTATATATTTCATCTTTTAATATTTATTGCTTGTGTGATCGCACTTGCCAGACCTGTCATACCGGAACGGTTTACTCGTGTGAAAGGCAAGGGTGTGGATATCATACTTGTAATGGATGTTTCAACCAGTATGCGTGCGATCGATTTTCAGCCAAATAATCGGTTTTTCGTTGCAAAAGAAGAGGCGAGGAAATTCATAGAGTCTCGCCCGACAGACAGAATTGGACTGGTCATTTTTGGAGGGGAAAGCTATACTCAGTGCCCTCTCACGATTGACCATAAGATATTGATCGAGTTGCTTGAAAAGATCAAAACAGGCATGGTCGAGGACGGAACTGCAATTGGCATGGGAATTGCCACATCAATAAACCGTTTGCGCGACTCTGCCGCAAAGAGTAAAGTGATAATTCTGCTTACAGACGGTAGAAATAATTCCGGCGAGATCGATCCTGTTACTGCTGCAACTCTTGCAAAAGACCTTGATATAAAGATATATCCAATTGGCGTAGGTAAAGAAGGTGTTTCGCAAATTCCGGTTGATCATCCGATCTATGGCAGGCAGTATGTATCCCAGCAGCTCGATATTGATATGAACACTTTGAATAAAATTGCTGAAATATGTGGCACAGAAAAAGCTTCCCGCGCTCAGAATCCTGAGCAATTAAAAGAGATCATGCAGCACATCGATAAAATGGAAAAAACCGAGATCACAGAAAAAGTGCATTATCGTTATTACGACCTTTTCTACTATTTCCTTTATACAGCTATTTTCTTGCTTGTGCTTGAAATTTTGTACTCAAGATTTATTTTAAAGAGGATACCATAAATGCGATTTGGAAATCCTGAAATTTTGTTGTTATTACTTCTGGTGCCTATTCTTATACTGCTTATGTACTTCTCGACAAAAAGGAGAAAAAAGGTATTTTCTGAATTCAGCAGCATAGAACTTCAGAAGAAGCTTATCACAAATCTGTCACACGTTTCAAGAACCCTAAAAAGCATTCTATGGATTTGCATAATTGTATTGCTTATCATTGCTGCAGCCCGTCCGCAGTGGGGTAAGAAATTGCAGATTCTCGAAGAAAAAGGACTGGATATTGTGGTAGCGATAGATGTTTCCACAAGCATGCTTGCAGAGGACCTTGCACCAAACCGTATCCAGAGAGCAAAAAATTCTTTCATGACATTCATCGATATGCTTACAGGCGATAGAGTTGGACTTGTGATATTCTCAGGAGATGCATTTGTACAATGTCCCATTACGTCAGATTATTCAACACTGAAAATGTTCGCTTCAATTGTGGATGTGGGACTTGTTCCGGAAGAGGGGACTGATATTGCCAATGCGATTAAAAAAGCAAGCACTCTTTTTGTACATGATACTCAAAATCGCATAATGGTGCTTATCACCGATGGAGAAAACTTGCAAGGTGATTTCAAAGATGCTGTGAAAAAAGCAAAAGAAAACCACATAATTATTTATACATTGGGAATTGGCACACAAAAAGGAGCTCCCATTCCGCTTATCAATCCGCAAACCGGCGAAAAAGAGTATCTTAAAGATAGGGAAGGGAATATCGTGCTTACAAAATTGGATTTTTCAAACCTGAGCTGGATCGCTAAGGAAACAGATGGTCTTTTCTTTCAGGTTTCTGCCGGACAGCAGGAGATAAGGGATATTCTTAATGACATCAGTTTGCTGGAAAAGGAGAAAATCGCAGAACGTCATTACTCACAATATAAAGAGCAGTATCAGTTTTTTGTCCTATTTGCCTTGTTTTTATTGCTGATCGAGTTTATATTATGGGAAAGGAAAATAAGAACATGAGAAAATATTTTGTGATTCTTGGATTGTTGATGGTTCTGTTTGTGCAAAATTGCTTTGCACTTAACTATGAAAAGGTGTTGAAAAACAATAATGCAAAGAAGGCATATCAAAAAGAAGATTATGCCAAAGCTGAGGAACTTTTCAAACAGAGCAGTATTGAATATCCTGAAGAGGGAAGAATACATTATAACCTTGGGAATGCGCATTATAAAAATAAAAAATACGATGAAGCAATTGCAGAATATAAAGCCAGCTTGAAGAATGAAGATATTAATAAGGCCAAAGTACTCTACAATATTGGGGATTCCTATTTTCAAAAGCAGGATTATAAAAATGCAATTGAATATTATCGTGATTCGCTCATTGAGAATCCGAAAGATGCCGATACGAAATATAATTATGAACTGACACGACAGTATCTTCAGCAGCAGCAAGAACAACAGCAACAACAGCAAGATCAAGATCAGGATCAACAGGATAAGGAACAAGAGCAGCAGGATAAACAGCAGCAAAATCAGGATCAGCAAAAAGAGGATCAGGAAGAAGAACAACAGCAGGATCAGCAACAGGAACAGGAAAATCAGGAAAAGCAGCAGGACGAGCAGTATCAGCAGAATCAACCGCAACCAACAGAAGAACAGAAAAAGCAAGCACAGAGAATTCTTGACGCAATGCAGCGAGCTGAAGATGAGAATCAAAAAGAAAGAATGAAGAAATTACTTCAGCAGGATCAGGTCAAAAAAGTGGATAAAAATTGGTAGCATGGTAAAAAAAATAATTCTATATGCACTTTTCTTTTTGTTGATAACTACTGTGTCATTTGCAGAAAATATCACTGTCACTTCCTATGTTGATAAGAATACAATAACGCTGAATGAGCTTCTTTATTTGACTGTAGAGATCAATTCCGACGTGCAGATCGATGCTGAGCCAGAGATACCGCAACTAACAGGATTTCAAATAGTTGGGCAATCTTCTTCAAGTTCTACTTCAATTGAGATCATAAATAATGAGATGTCGAGATCGGTTACACAGAGCTTTACCTATTCTTTGCGTCCTTTGAAAACCGGCAGCTTCACGATACCGCCAATTTATACAAAATTCAAGGACAAAACCTATCGCTCGAAAACGATAAATGTGAATGTTGTCGAAGCAAATAGTAATGTACCACAATCAAGGCAGAATACACAAAAGCAAAATAATAGCTCTTCAAATAATGTTCGGATTTTCCTTCAAGCAACACCAAGTAAATCTGAGGTTTTTGTTGGAGAACCCTTTACGATCAAATATGTGTTATACAGTAATAAAGGATTGGTCGGGCTTAATGCAGAAAAAATGCCGGAATTTGCAGGTTTCGTGAAAGAAGAGACTTTTCAGGCAAAAAATATTACACATACTCTCGAAGTCATAAAAGGTATACGTTATTATGCATATCGTATAAGCGATTACACGCTTTTCCCGACTTCTGCAAACACGTTCACTCTGGATAAAATGGAGTTGCTGTGTGCCTATGAAGTTCCTGCAAAGAGTTTCTTTGATTTCGGCACAACGAAACGAGTTTATATTCAATCGAATACTTTAGGAATAAAAGTTAAGCCGCTTCCCCTCGCGGGACAGCCACAGAATTTCTCGGGAGCAGTAGGGCAGTACAGCATAAAATCAGAACTCAGTTCTTCACAGGTAAAAATCGGCGAATCAGTTACGCTTGCCATTACTATTTCCGGTTCGGGGAATATCCGCATGTTTGAGCCGCCGGCCTTGTTGGTCATTCAAAATATTGATACTTTCCCACCTGAAGAGAGCGATGTTCTGTATCATCCTGATAATGTTTCCGGCAAAAAGGTCATCAAATATATTCTCATACCTGAAGAACCCGGCACGTACGATCTGCCACAAATTTCCTTCACTTATTTTGATCCACGTTCAGAAACATATAAAGCCATCTATACAAAATCACTTACGCTCAATGTTGAAAAGGGGAAAGTAACTCCCGGTTCGCTTTCATATATTCGCCCTCAGGATATTGATATTCAGGGCTTGGATATTCATTTTATCATTACAAAAAATACGATAACAGATTACACGCTCATCATCTCACAGGCATGGTTTTGGATACTGATAGTTTTATCCTTTTTAAGTATTGTCGCTGCGCTGATCATCAATAAAGAACGTGAAAAACTGTTGCAGGATAAAGCATATTACAGAGCGAGAATTTCCAATAAACATCTTCAGAAGGATCTGGGTGAGGTGCAAGCAGCATTGAAAAATGATGACATTTCCGCTTTTTTTGTTGCAGCCGATAATGCATTGAAAAATTTCATTGCAAATAAATGTAATATCTCTGCAGGTGCATCCAAAATTCAGGATATTATTGCAGAGCTTCATAAACGAGAACTCCCTGAAGGGTTTATTGATGAAATAATCAATTTCCTCAAAATGACAGACAATGCACGTTTTGGAGGCACGCAATTTTCTCATGAAGCGCTTGAGGAAAAATTTAAGGAATTGAATATGATCCTTCAAAACCTTTCAAAGATAAAATTCAGGAAAAAAAGATGAAAAAGATTATTTATATTTTTAGCATTTTATTTATTATCCCCTTGCTGCTTTGTGCAAAAGAGTATGATCTCACTGCTGCAAATAGTGCGTACCAGGAGCAGAATTACCAAATAGCCAAAGAAGAATATATGAAGCTGGTCAATGAGGATGTAGAAAATTACGAGCTTTTTTATAATCTCGGAAATACCTATTTCAAACTGAATGACCTTGGCAATGCACGTCTCTATTACGAGAAAGCTGCAAAGTTCGAACCTCTCAACCAAGAACTAAATGAAAATATTACAATGCTGATGGCAAACATAAAAGATAAAGAGGAAGTAGAGCGATCATTTATTGAGACGCTGCTGCGCAAAATATATTATACTTTTTCTATCAACCTTCTGGGTGTGTTCGCAGTTATATTTTTTATTTTAATGATGGCATTCATCGTGTTTCTTATAATGAGCAGAAGTGCTGTGCTCAAGCGGATCGTTAAAGTCTTTCTCGTTATCTTTGCTGTTATATTCTTTCTTGTGACTGTAACAGAAGTTATGAGAATCCGTGATTTCTATGCTGATAATAATGCAGTTATTCTGGATGAAGTAGTTATCGCATACAGCGGACCGAATGAGGATTTTCCACAGGTTTTCACCATACACGAGGGACTGAAAGTTTCTATAGAGAGATTTGATAATGAATGGGTGCTGATAAAACTTCCATCAGGAAATGGGGGATGGGTTCTTAACTCTGCATTAGGTATTATCTGACATGAAGCTGCAGCGCGCTTCACAGAATGCTCAGACTCTTGGGATCATTGGATTCATAATTCTCCTTCCTGCAGTGTTTTCCTGGATTTTATTTATTCTCTACCTTTCTCATATTACAAATTTATTTAAGATAATTTTTGAAGCCATTCCTGTACTGATGCTCATTATTGTGACGCTGAATCCGCTTGGAGCTATTGCTTTTGTAGTTTTTTCTACTGCTCATGAAAGCAGGAATATCTATGCGAAGACAGCATCACTCGGTGGGATTATTCTCATCGGCTTTCTTCTGATAGCAATAATACTACGATAATGCGAATCTGTGCTAACTTCCTTTATGTAATAGCTCACGGATTTTCACCGATGAACACAGATAAAGAAATAAAGAAAATTCTTAAAATTGACTATCCCCGTGGCAGAGCCAAGGAGCATTCCGCCAATTTTATTTCAATCCAATGATTGAAAACCGAATTTTCATTATTTTACCTCACCCCAGCCCTCTCCTAAATGGAGATGGAGAAATTGGAAACCCCGAGGCAGAGCCTCGAGGAATTATTTGATTAAAAATAATTTTCCAACTTCCAATTAATAGCACGCTGATTCGCCTACTGTCGTTCGCAGATTGTGCTGATACTCGCAGATAAAGAATTATTCACTACACGTCTTCACTACATTGCGCCGTTGCAGGCGAATTTTCAAAAATGACAATCAATGTGAAGGCCCAATCCAAACTATTGCGAAGTTTTCCAAGGTATCCTTCACTAACTATTTGCAAGTTTTTTCAGCGTTAGTCTGTGCTCCATTTTCTTTTTTCGTGTTTTTAGTGTCTTTCGTGGTTAAATTTCTCTATTAATCCCTTTATCAAATTTCCAAGCTTTATTCATAAATATTTTGACAAAGAAATATCAAGAAGTGTTTTTTATTCAAAAAAATTTGAACATAACCAAAATCTATGTACATATTAATTTTAGGTTTACTCGCAGTCATAGCTTATTCTATATATGAATACTTTTCTCATCATTCATACAGAAAAAAGATACCTTTACTCATTCATGTGAACGGTACCCGCGGAAAATCCAGCGTTACCCGGCTTATTGCTGCCGGTTTGCGTGAGGGTGGAAAAAGAACAATTGCAAAGACAACCGGTTCTGCACCGAGGATCATACTTGAGAATGGTAGTGAAATCCCCATACAGCGCCCTCGTGGACCGAACATTCGCGAGCAGGTCAAGATATGTAAATTTGCTGCTAAACGTTCCTCAGAAGTGCTTGTGCTCGAATGCATGGCTGTTATGCCGGAATATCAGTGGGTGACAGAGCATAAAATAATAAGATCGGATATCGGTGTGATAACGAATATCCGCCTTGATCACCTCGATGTTATGGGTCCGGGTATAAAAAATGTAACCTATTCCATATGCAACACTATACCTGAAAAAGCACTATCTTATACAAGCGAAAAAAAAATTTTCCCTTATATGAAAAAGATCGCAGATAAAAAACAAACTAAGCTTTATCTCAGTGATCCGGAAGAAATTTCCGATGAAATGCTTGATGAATTTTCCTATATCGAGCATAAAGATAATATCTCTTTGGCTCTGGATGTATGCAAAGCATGCGGTGTGGAAAGGGACGTTGCACTCGAAGGAATGAAAAAAGCAAGACCGGATATCGGAGCGACTACCCTTTTCCATATTCATGATAATGAAAGAGACGTATATTTTGCTCATTCTTTTGCGGCGAATGATCCTGAATCCACGGAATTTGTCATCAAATCGGTAAAAGAACTCCATCATGATATTGAGTTCTACGGATTTATTCTAAATACTCGTGCAGACAGGATGTTCCGTTCCAAACAGCTTATAAAAATGCTCGAGAATACTGATTTTGACGGACTCTATCTCATCGGGCGGGAAACTGCAACTGTTTATTCTTATGCACAAAATCATAAACTGCCAATGTCCAGAATTCATAATTTCGGATGGGTCACAGGCGAGCAATTCATGAAAAAATTGGATAGTGTAAGAGCAAAAAATATTCTGCTCATAGGCATTGGAAATATCGGTGGAAATGGCGGAATTATTGTGGATTATTTTAAAGAAAAATCAGAGATCGGAGAATCATAAATGTTTGAAGTCGCAATAGGGTTAGGTGTATTAACAAGTCTCTTCTTTTTGGAAACCTTTGGCATTGCTGCAGGCGGTATTGTAGTGTGCGGATACATCGCATTATATCTTCATGAACCTCTCACAATTTTAGTTACTTTGGCGATAAGCTTTGCTGTCTATGGAATTGTGAAATTCCTCGGAATGTTCATGTTCATGTATGGACGGCGTAGGATGGTCATTTCTGTGCTTCTGGGTTTCATCATCGGGTGGATGGTTCGTTCTTTCGGGCTGTTTTCATACATTCCGGGCGATCAGGTCGTTCGTGTGATCGGGTACATTATTCCCGGCTTGATTGCGAATTCTATGGAGCGTCAGGGCATCATTCAGACAGTATCGGTAATGGGAGTGGCAGCAGTCATTGTGCGGCTGATTCTCATTCTCGTATTCGGCGGACAATTAATAGGATAAATGAAACTCATTAAGGAATATCCAATGTCCAACAAGCCGTTGCTAAGCCCTGCAATTTGTAGGAAAAAAGATGAAATGCTTGATATTTTCTCAACCCCCTATAACTCCCCCCATGCAAGGGGAGAACTTATCTCATTTTGCTGCAGGCAGTTCCCTTCCCTTTTAATAGGTGGAAGGGTTAGGGATGGGGGGCACAATAACTCAAATAAACCATTTTCACACAGGATGCCCAGCTTAGAAATTAACAAGCAAGGAATATCCAATCCCTGTGAAAAAAAAAAGATTTCACGTGACATGTGATGAAGGAAAAAAATATGACTCAGTTTCGTTTGAATATAAAACATCTAAATAAATGGATATTGGACATTCCGTGTTCGATATTGGAAATTCAGTTTTCTTTATCTCACAATATCGACACACATAAAAATCAGATAGAATTATAAATGAATTGAGGTACTATGTACATTCCAAGTGCGCATTCTAAAATTAGTGTTATCATACTTTTGATCATAGCGATTGGATTGTTTTTGTGGGTGAATACCTCACGGGTGTTGGTGAAAGAAAAATTCTATGATGAGAAATATCAAGCTGCCGAGCTCACAAAACAGGCAACCGACGCAGTCAGAGAGTATAGAATTCATCAGGGCTACACTTTTGATGAATTGAACGACCCGAACAGGTCAGGTCTTATCGGCGAGAAATATTCGCTCATCACAACAGATAGGGGAGATCTCACTGCAAAATTGACTACGCTCAATCCAAATATTTCAGCAATTATTGTAGAATTTTTCAAGAAAGCCAAACTTAAAAAAGGTGATGTGATAGCCGTCAATGTAACCGGCTCGATGCCTGCTCTCAATATTGCAGTACTCAGCGCTGCGAAGGTGCTAGGACTCGATGTCGTGCTCATCAGCTCAGTTGGCGCATCTATGTTTGGTGCAACCGATCCCTATTTTACATGGCTGGATATCGAAACATTACTAAATGAAAAGGACATACTTTCTTATAAAAGTATTGCAACATCACTTGGTGGCGGTCGTGATCTTGGACGTGGATTGAGCAAAGCAGGTCGTGATCTTATCATCGAAGCTACTGAACGCAATAATGTTGAGTTAATTCGGGAAAAAAGCATCGAGAAGAATATCCAACGAAAGATGGAAATTTTTGAAGATACATACGATAGAGATGTTGATCTTTATGTAAATGTTGGTGGCGGACTTTCCAGTCTTGGAGATGCTATTAATGGACGCTTGCTCCCACCGGGACTTCACAAACATGTTCTTACCAGGAACATTCCCAAAAAGGGAACGATGTTCCTCTTTGCAGAAAAGGGAGTTCCTGTCATTCATCTGCTCGATGTACGTGCTCTTGCTGAGGAATATGATCTTCCTGTCTCGCCCGTGCCATTACCGGAACCCGGAACAGGTGCAATGTTCCTTGAAGAGCGTTACAATCTAACAATAACTGTGGTCGCACTGGCAATTCTCCTAATCTTAATTGTGATCGTGATATTTTTTGACAAACGGCAGCAGCAGTTCAAAGAAGAACATGCGAAATGAGAAAAAATATCCAATGTCCAACAAGGAATATCCAATGATGAAGGAAAAGAATAAAGTGGTTGGTCAAAGGAAGTTCGATTTACAAGATCGATTTATTGATTATACGATTATATTCTGGTTGCTAAGCCCTGCAGTTTGTAGGAAAAAAGATGAAATGCTCGATATTTTCTCAACCCCCTCTAACTCCCCCTATGCAAGGGGAGAACTTATCTCATTTTGCTGCAGGCAGTTCCCTTCCCTTTTAATAGGGGGAAGGGTTAGGGATGGGGGTTACAATAACTCAAATAAACCATTTTCACACAGGATGCCCAGCTTAGAAACTAACACACAAGGAATATCCAATCCATGTGAAATAAAAAAAAGATTTCACGGGACAGGTGATGAAGGAAAAAAATATGACTAAATTCCACTTGGTTATGAAACATCGAGTTAAATGGTTATTGGACATTCCGTGTTCAATGTTGGAAATTCAAAAATTTCTCATACTTGGATTTATTTTTGCATTAAGTACAACCTCATTAGTCTGTGCACAGCAAGCAGAATTGATGTTCACACAGAAACCTGATGAGTTCATGCTGTACAATACAAATAACCAAAAAATGTATTCCTATTACTTGCTGCCTTCAAAGGAGAATATTACTCTTTCCGCATCAAATCTTGATACTCTTGAGATATATTCAAGGATTTTCTTTGAACAAAAAGCAAATTCCCGTTCTTATGAATATATGCTCACATACAATGCAGTCGCAGATACAATTCACAAAACCTGCAAACAAAGCAGTGTTACCCGTGGAGTGAATGGACAAGCAGTCTCGACCTATAACAAATCTTTGATAACTCTGGCTGGTACACAAAATGGAATTAAAATACAGAACATCTTTTCAAAACCAATTCTTTTCAAATTTGAGTATAACTCACCCACTAATTTTTCATCACAGCACGAATATATTGCATACAGTCCTGATGTGTATAGCGATGAAAAAGTGCTTGTGCTCAATGACAAAGAATACACATATTACGAACCGAACAGCAATAAGATAAGTCTCGATCTCGAAGGTCCGATATATCTCAAGATTATCAGCCGGGTGATATTTGATATGCCTACAACTAAGAAAATTGATTATCAGTTTGATGTATATGATAATAGCAGCTTATTAGCTTCCTTTAGCGAGGTTGGGTATAAATCTTCAAAATCTATCTTGACAAATAATATCGAGCATATTCCTTCAACCGGAGACGTGAATATTCTTCATTTTGATAAAGGTGCCCATCATATTGAGATCAGAAAAACGTCCAATAATCATGAAGTGATGTTTAGATTTTATATTAATAAAACAGCAGTGTACGTGGGGGATAGATGAAAAGAATAATTTTCATTTGTTTTGTTTTTTTGATGGGTGCACATGCGCTTTCCGCTAAGGATTTTGAGTTTGACCTTTTCAACAAGATTGATATCAGAACCTATTATGACGGCAATGTGCTCAATCTCTCAGCAAAAGATATAGATGAGTTTCTCAGTGGACAGGATCCCGATAAGTACAATCTCAAATCTGTCGATGACATTGTGAGCTCTTTTGATATTGAACTTGGCTTCAGGCATAATCTTATGATGGGACATACGCAGATCAGCAAATTCAAATTTTCTTATGACAAGTACTGGAAGAACGGATTCAAGGACTTTAAATTTCTGAGTTTTGAGCTCATTCAGTATTTCAGCAAATACGTAGATGTACGAGCAAAATACTCATATTATCCTTACATTTTTATCAATAAATATAAGAGCAATTTCTATTCTCCATACGAATATCACGATTTCACATATTCTAAGAACCTCGTGCTTTCCGGTATTAATATTCGCATCCTCGATTTTGCAGAATTTGGGTATAATTTTGAATATACTGACCAGAACTATAATGATTATTTCCCGGAATATGATGCGTACAATTTCATCAATGAGGGTTGGATCGGTTTCAAGCCCATGGAAGATAGCAAAGTAAAATTTAAATACTCATATATACAGTCCATTGCACGAGCGGAAAAGGTGTACGAACCGGGAAGCATCGAGATCCGCGATCCTTCTTATAATTCTAACATTATTTATACATCACTCTCACTTCCGATCATAGGCGGACGTTGGAATAAACCAATCAAATTTTTTACCAGTTTCAAATGGGAGAATCGCTACTTCCAATCTCCTTTTTCACCAGTTGTTGATCCATTCCATTCCAGAAGAAAAGATAACATTTTTCATTATGAAGGATGGCTCATTTATCCTCTATGGCATATTCTGGATTTCCGGACTTTCTTTACCTATGAAAGCAGAAATACGGAATCACCAAATGGTACGCTGGTTTCCGATGAGGAGAATTATATAACCCGAACATGGGGAGTGTCACTGCAAGTAAGGTTTTAGGTTCTTCGATCCTGCATCTGTAGCGCTAAAGCTGAAACTGTCTGCCTTATTAAAGGTATTACATTCAATAACTTTAAGCTGAATTAAACTGAATACGATAACTTATTTTAGTTTGGCTCTTAACTATTTCGAATTTCTTCTTGACAGATTTATTTTTGATTTTTAGAAAGGGAACTAAAGGAAAATTTAACTGGAGAAAAGAATGAAAAAAACAAACTTAGTTTTAGGAATGATGCTGATAATGTTATTAGCAATGAGCACAAACCTGATGGCAGGAACACGGCATGTAACTAATACCGATGATACTGGAGAAGGATCTCTCAGATACTGGGTAGAAAATTCACTTGATGGAGACGAAATAGTCTTTGATGTAACTGGCTTAATAACTCTTACTTCAGGATATATAAGTTGGACTAATGAAAACAAATCGCTTACAATTACAGGACCAGGAGCTGATCAATTAGCTATTGATGGAAATAATAATAGCAGAATCTGGTATATGTATCAAGACACAGGGACCTATGATGTATCTATATCAGGTCTTACTTTTCAAAATGGTTATAGTACTGAGGGAAGTGCTCTACATTGCCGCAATTACAATGGACAACTTAATATAACAAATTGTACTCTTGTTTCAAACCAAAGTCCATCACATATCTATAGTCATGCAATATACAATGACCATAATCTTACTCTAACAAATTGTACAATAAGTAATAACACTGGTGGTATAATGTGTAATTCCCCGGGAGTAACGACATTAAAAAATTGTACTATCAGTGGAAATACAGATGACAATTGTGGTGGAATTATGTCCTGGAACTCTTCTACAATAAATTTAACTAACTGCACTATTACTGATAATACTACAACCGGTACTTCCTATAGTGGTGGAGTAACTGCATGTTATGGTGATATATTAAATTTCAAAAATTGTATCATTGCTGGTAATTCCAACGGCAACAACTCCTATCCTGATATTCAAGCTAATAGTGGAAGTACTTTTAATTCTCTTGGTTATAACTTAATTGGCAATGTAGGTCTTCAAAATTTCAGCACTAACACTACCGGTGATCGTTATGGTGATCCTAATAATACCACAACTCAAAATCCAGGAGCAATTGAATCCGATGCTGCGATTGATCCCAAGCTTCGTGTACTTGAATTAAACAATAATCCTTACAGAACTAAAACACATTGTTTCACGGATGGCACTAGCCCAGCAATAGATAATGGAACGAACACAGGAGAACAAACAGATCAACGTGGAGCAAGTATTTATAATGGTACAAGAGACATAGGTGCGTATGAGTGGCAAGGGTCAATTCACACCCTCCCCGTCACTCTCTCAACCTTCACCGCACAATTCATAGAAAATACTCCAACATTATACTGGACAATACAATCTGAGACTGACAACATGGGCTGGTTTGTATATCGTAATGAAGAAGAAGATTTTACTACATCACAAAAGATATCGGAATTTATCGAAGTACATGGCACAACCACACAGCAGCAAACGTATATTTATGAAGATCAAATTGAGAATCCAGAAGTTGGAGATACGTATTATTATTGGCTGGAATCGATTGATTACAGTGGAATGGTAAGTCATTATGATAAAGTAGCAATGCTCACAATTCCTGACATCCATAATCCCGATCCTCATGTTGCAGTTCCGAGAAAATACGGCTTGCAGTCCGGTCCAAATCCTTTTAATTCAAATCTTACTGTAAGTTACATGCTTCCACAAACCGATATGGTTCGAATTGAGATCTACAATATGTATGGACAGCTTATTGCCCAATTCAATGAGGGGCTGAAAACAGCAGACAGACAATATACCATAGACTGGGACGGCAAAGATCTTTATGGACAGAATGTTGCATCCGGTGTCTTGCTCATCAAACTCATCACTTCAGAAGATTCCGAAGCAATAAAAGCGATATTGCTAAGATAATTTATTCATTTAAACTCCTATCCTAATTACTGCCATGCAATTTTGTGTGGCAGTTTTTTATCAAGTATACTGTACTCGTTCCTAAGTTGAACTTGGGAACGAGAAGTAGGTTCAACTTGGGAGCGAGAATTAACCATTACACGAATGAGTACCATGCTTAATTAAGATAAAATTTGACATAAAATTTAAAAAACGTATTTACACAAATAATAAAAAATGCATCTGGTTTTTTAGGTTGATAAGGGAGAAAATAGGTGGCATTGTTTCAAAAGATTATTATAAAGAAATATCTAAACAATCTTTCAGATGAACAGATTATAAAGAGCTACGAAAAATACTCGGAGCACTTTCTTGATCCTGCATTGGCTGAAAGAGTAAGGATCTTAAAGGAAGAACAATACCAGGAAGGATTTCTTCGCGATCTTTTCGTCACATGCCTTGACTATACAATAAATCCTTATGAAGATTATAATCTCACTACAGAATATAAGAATCTCACGGATGCGGAAAAAGCTGATGGTGCGATACTAAAAGACGGAAAAGCCGTTGCAGTGATCGAATTGAAATCAGCAAGATGTAAAGACATGCGCTCTATCGAAAAGCAGGCATTCAACTATAAAGCCCATCAACCTATGTGCAAGTATGTCATCACTTCAAACTTTGAAAAAATCAGATTATATATTAATGACGCAACTGAATTTGAAGAATTTAATCTTTTCGAGCTTTCAGAAAATCAATTCAAATTTCTTTATCTCTGTTTAAGTAAGGAGAGTATCTTTGAAGATATTCCTGCAGAAATGAAAGAAAAATCTAACCAGCACGAAGAGCTGATTTCCAAAAAACTTTATAACGATTATTCCATTTTCAGAAACAGTATTTTCCAAAACTTAACAAAAAATAATCCCCAAATCGATAAACTGCTTCTTTTCAAAAAAGCTCAAAAATTATTAGATCGCTTCTTGTTCATTTTCTTCGCGGAAGATAAAGGATTGATTCCACCAAACATAATTTCAAAAATAATTGATGATTACAACAAACTGAAGGATTTGGATGTCTACACCCCGCTTTATACAATTTTCACAAAATATTTTAGTTACATAAATAAAGGTTATGAAAAACTTTCGATCGATGCTTACAATGGCGGATTATTCCAATTTGATGAGATTTTGGATACTGTGGAAATTGATGATGAAATACTGATCACCGATTCCCTCAAACTCTCAAATTATGATTTTGATTCCGAAATCGATGTAAATATTTTAGGGCATATTTTTGAGCATAGTTTAACTGATATTGAAAAATTAAATGCAGAGATCAGCGGGGAAAATTTAGATAAAAAACAAACAAGAAGAAAAAAAGAAGGTGTTTTTTACACGCCTAATTATATTACAAAATATATTGTTGAAAACACAGTTGGAACGCTCTGCCGCGCGAAAAAAGAAGAACTGAAGTTGGCCGAGGTCGAAATTGACGAAACCTGCTTTAAAAAATCGAAAAAAGCCGAACCTATACTCAGTAAAAAAGGGGAGCTGATCAATGAAAAGCTCAATCGATATAAAGAATGGCTTCTCTCTTTAAAAATACTCGATCCTGCATGTGGGAGCGGTGCATTTCTCAACCAGGCATTGAACTTTCTCATTGAAGAACATACGTTTATTATCGAGCGTGAGACCGACCTGAGAAAAGGGCAATACATTGCTTTCGATATTAAGAAATCCGTACTTGAGAATAACTTGTATGGTGTAGATATCAATGAAGAGGCGGTAGAGATTGCAAAACTTTCACTCTGGTTGAAAACCGCACATAAGGGGAGAAAATTAACCGATCTGAGTAATACTATAAAATGCGGGAACTCTCTTATCGACGATCCTGAAATTGCCGGAGATAAAGCATTCGATTGGAATAAAGAATTTCCGGGTATTATGAAACAGGGCGGCTTCGATGTCGTGATCGGCAACCCGCCTTATGTACAAGTAACCGAATTTCAGGGATTTTATTACAAGAATTATAATACAGCAGATTGTGGTGACTTATATGTATTGTTTATTGAAAAAAGTCTGAAATTACTAAAACAAAATGGCATGTTTTCATTTATTACACCTTCTCTTTACATTAAAGGCGTAAGATATAACACTTTGCGACAGTATCTATTAACGAATTTTGATATTATTGAAATTCTAGATAAAGGGGACGGTGTTTTTAAAGATGTGCAAATGCCCACAGCAGTTTTAACCATAAAAAATAGAAAAATTGTAGAGCAGAAATGGGACGATTTTATTGATGGTTTTAAAATAATTTCTAAACTTGAAAGAGACTCTACATATCTGGAAACAATATCAAAAATTAGAAGAGGTATTGAGATTGGAAAAGATAAAATTATTGATGATAAATCTGGTATAGAAATTATCACAGGAGAGGATATTTCAAGATATGCTATTAATCATATTAGTTATATTAAGCCGGAAGTATATGAGAATTTTAAAAAAGATAATTTCTTCTTTAGCGGTTGTAGAATATTAATTCGCGAAACTGGAAATAGGATAACCTCTCTCATTGTTAATAATAATCTGCAGCAAAATCGAAGTCTGTATTCAATCAAAATATCAAACACAAAAATCTCTCCATATTATATACTTGCAATAATTAATTCTTCTTTGATTCAATACTTTTACAAAATGAAATTCGCTGCAAACACTAATATCTTTCCCAAAATACGAATTGCTCAAGTAAAAGAAATACCAATAAAAATAATTACCTTGCAACATCAACAATCCTTCATCGAAAAAGCAGATATAATGCTTTCTCTAAACAAACAAAAACAAGAAAAAATACACAAATTCCTCCATCGGGTGGATACGAGTTTTGCCATAGAAAAAATGAGTACTAAACTGAAATGTTTTTATGAATATGATTTCAAAACTTTTATATCGGAACTTACAAAGAAAAAGGTAAAACTTACCCTCGCCGGACAGGATGAGTGGGAAGAATATTTCAATTATTATAAAAATGAGATAACAGCATTGCAACACACAATCGATGAAACCGATAAAGAGATCGACCGCATGGTTTATGAGCTTTATGGTTTAACAAAAGAGGAAATTGAGGTGGTGGAGAATTGTTAAAGAAATCCATAACATTTGAGTCATCATTAATGTGAAAAGAACACCAAACACAAGACATCAGATGGTATATATAACAGAGTGTTTATGAATAATGTTATTCTTGAATTAAATAAATTTCAGGAAATATGTGGAAATTTAACGATAGATGAAATCTTTAAGAAAATTGGAGATTTAGATGAGAAGTACGCAAATGATTTAAATTATTGGGGTAATGTTGATGGAATTATAGTAAACATTGGGCAACTTAAAAAAAGTGCCGATCTGATTTCATATTCTATTAAAAGGTTAAAACGAAAATTAAATGACGAAAAAACAACTGAGACTTTGTTAAATAAGTTTCACTATAATCTTGGCGTTGCGATAACCGATAAAGAAGACCTGAAATTGGTTTATCCTCCTACAATACAATCATTAATAAATAATGATTGTTATAGAGAATCTTCTAAGTTTTATTCCAAAATTCCAGTAAGCAGTAAATCCTATCCATCTGCTATGACTAATTTATCAAATATATTAGATAAATACAGTAGAAATTATGAATCAATTTTATTATATGATAAAGTATTAGAAAACCATCCTAATTTTGGAATGGCTTTAGGTAATAAAGCGCTGGCAATTGTTTATTATTACAAGTTAACAGAAACAAACCCAGAGTTATTATTAACAGCAATTGAACTACTTGAAAAAGCATTAAAACAAAAAAATACAATACAAGTTGGGGGACCATATATCATCAAATTAATGGAATCAGAGCTTGAAAAATTGAAGGTCCGTGTTAATGAAAATGCAATAAAAGAGATGTTAGAATCCAAAGAAAAAATAATGCCAACATCGGATGAATTACAATTTTATAAAAAGAACAAATTATTTTTAAATCTATGTTTTGGATGTAAGCTTTGTGAACAAGGTTACCGTGATACACTATATCCAAAATATATTGTAAATGCTCAAAAATTTCATGAAGAAGAATTGAATAGATATAATGGATATCCTAAGAAAATTTACTTTTCTTTTAAAATATTAAATCAGATTTATGAAGACTACTCCATAGCAAGAAAACTATTATGGCTTTATAAAAATGGAAATTTCGCTGATAATGACATTTTAACAAATTATTTTTATTCTTTAGACTATATAAAAAATTCAACATCTTATGGATTTCTGAAAACTAGTTTTGCTAAATTATATAATATCTTGGATAAGATTGCATATTTAATTTTCTATTATTTTGAAAAAGAAAAAGAAATTGTTTATTTTTCAAATATCCATTGCGATGAAATTAAAAATGAAGTTATAAAGAGCGGCAATTATCAGTTTCTTGCTTTATATAGTCTGTCTAATGATTTTAATGAAGGCGGTATTTACAATAATCTTAGAATACTCCGTAATAAAATTACACACAGCTATTTAAATTTAACTGAAAAGCCAAAAGATAATTCTCAAATTAAAGAGATTGAACTTTATGAGGATACATTAAAATTATTTGGTATTGTAAAGGCAGCTCTTGTATATTTTGTCAACGCAGTAAAGTTTGTAGGTAAAAAATATAAAGATAAAAATATTCTGCATAAATCAATTTATTTCCAAAAAGATTTTTAAGTAAAATATCTTGAGCCGTCATGGACCATTCCGTTACGGAAGTATTTTCCCCCGAACCCGACTCAGCATGCAAAGATGAGTCGGGTGAACTGCAAGATTGATGCCGTAAGTAGCGCAAGATTCCAATCTTGCGTACTCAACATCGGAATGTTGAGTTACATTGACTCCTAAATCCTCAGTGTAAATTCTGTTCCTTCGTTGAAGTAATTTCTGACATATTCTTGACTAAAAAAAATATCAAAAGAAAATCACTCTAAATGATAGATGCACAAAAAAATTATGCATAAGTCATAAATTAACACATAGGAGCAACAAAATGAAAAAAATCATTTTATCGATTATTACTTTTTTATTCATCACAGGTACACTCACCGCAGGGGCATTTCTTATCTCAGGTGGTGCATTCAGTCATACCTATCCGGTCGTTGCGTACAATGGCGCAAACTACCAAACTGCATGGGTAGATAAACGTTATAGTTCATCATATTACGCGTTCTGGGGCAGGCAGGTTTCTTCGGATGGTGTACCAATAGGTACTGATACCGAAATTGAAGCATATCATTATTATCTTTCTTTTATGCCCGATCTGTCTACTGACGGCAGTAACTGTTTGCTGGTTTGGGATAGATATCGAGCAAGCTATGGACCGGGAGACGCATATGGTATATTTATAGATCGGGACGGGAATCCTGTAGGTTCGAAATTCAGGATTTCTATTGGGAACACGGTTAATGCAAATTTCCCACATGTGGATTTTGACGGAACCAACTACCTTGTCGTATGGCAACTCGGTTCTCCGAACAACGGATGCAAAATACAGGGACAATTTGTGTCTCAAGCAGGCGCTCTTGTAGGAAGCACTTTCGATATTCGTCCTGTTGGCATGGCAACGGATGTTGATCAAATATATCCTGCAGTGAAGTTCAATGGCACAAACTTTCTTGTTGTTTGGGATGACGACCGCACTGGCGAAAGAGATATCTACGGACAACTTGTCGGCACAGATGGCAGTATGGCTGGAAGTGATTTCCCGATCTCAACTGCAGGCAATGATCAAATGCTTGTTGACCTTGCATGGAGCGGCTCTGGTTTCCTGGCAGTATGGCAGGATGATCGTTGGGATACAAATGATGCGAGTATTTTCGGGCAATTGATTAATGGAAATGGAACCTTGAATGGAAATAATTTCTGTATTTATGAAGCGCCAGGTGACAGTGGATGCGGCTGGCCCGCAGTCGCTTCTTCCGGTGATTCCTATCTTGCAGGATGGCATAAGGAATATCTGGTATACGACGAAGGCACTCTTGATGAAACTCAAATATTGGTCATGGAAGCAGCAGGTGTCGAGCCAACAAGACCGACAGTATGGTATGATGTGCAGGCACAAAAAATTTCTCTCACAGGCGGCTTGGTCGATCCTACTATCGAAGTGTGTGTTGAACAGTATCATCAAGATCAGGTTTATATCACTTCAAATGGAGATAATTATCTCATGGTTTGGGAGGATTCCCGAAACGGGAATCAGTATTATGTAATTTATGGTGCTCTTATTGATGATATTCCCGTCAGTGTTGACGATCCTGTAGCGTATAACAAAATGGTAATATCTCCCAATCCTTCTTCTCAGAATATTAATGTGAAATTTTCAATGCCTACATCTCAAAAAGTTGCACTCGAGCTTTATAATGTAAAAGGACAGAAAATTACATCGTTCCATGACGGAGTTATATCTGCAGGAACTCATGAGCTCAACTTTGAAACGAATGTTCCTTCCGGTATTTATTTCATGAAAATGCAGACTGAATCAGAATCACGAATGGAGAAATTTCTTATTCTGAATTAATTTAAATTGTTCTAAGTTTATCTGGGCTCCGATAGATGATTCATTAGTATCATAAGTGGAGTCCAGTTTTTTTATAATAGTTTTACTTATAATCGTGGAATACGAAACCTAAATGCATTTAAAATTAGAAATTAGAAATTAGAAATTCTATTTTACTTCTCTCTATTCCTCACAAATATATGTTTAATTCGTTTACCCTCAACATCTCGCTCATCAATTTCGAAGTTCTTTTTCAGGGATTTAATAAGAGGAGTGAGTTTAAGAAATCCATAGTTGCGGGGATCAAAATCCCTTCTCTTTTTAATGAGCAGGTTTCCCACATCACCCAAAAACGCCCAACCGTCATCATCTGCAACATCGGAGATAGTAGAAGATATCAATCGAATAACCTGTGGTGTGATCTTATCTATTTCAGGTTTTTTCACGCTTATATCTTCTTCAATTTGCGATTCTGTTTCCTTTGATTGTGCTTTTAATATTTCAATGTAAATAAATTTATCACATGCAACAATAAAAGGTTCTGGAGTTTTCCTCTCACCGATACCAAAGACCTTCATGCCGGCTTCTCTCAATCTGGTTGCCAGACGGGTAAAATCGCTATCGCTGGAAACAAGGCAGAAGCCATCGACCTTTTCAGAATACAAGATGTCCATTGCATCGATAATCATTGCGGAGTCGGTTGCATTCTTGCCGGTAGTATAACTGTATTGCTGAATAGGGGTGATAGCATTTTCCAGAAGCATGTTCTTCCATTTTGCGAGAGTGGGTCTTGTCCAATCTCCATAAATTCTTTTGATCGTGGGATTGCCGTATTTTGCGATCTCTTCCATCATTTCCTTCACGTATGCAGAAGGAATGTTATCGCCATCGATCAATACTGCGAGTTTTAAATCTTTATCCATTATATTTCCTTAATATTTTTGTTTTTATCCACTTGTGGTATTATTCGAAAATTTAAATTCCCTAATAGACTGTCAATTTTATCACTTTACTCCAACTTAACTCATATAAACCAAACCAAAAAGAATTCACCACCAGTCTCCGTTGCACTACGCCTTGGCAGGCAGAGATCACCGAGAAAGATAAAAAAAATATATAAAAAGTTGGGATAAAATGTAAATAGTATAAACATTTATCAATAAATGGTCACAGAAATGGATGAAATTATTTTGCCAAAATATAACAAAATTATAGAATTAAGCGCCTAAAGTTTCAGCATTAATCATAAAGGACGGATGAAGGTATCCATATCTACTTGGTTTTATAATAATTCAGGAAACCAGTGTAGGATGAAGTAAATTAATTTTAGTTGATATTATCGTTGCAGTAGCATCTTCAATTTCAATTTAATCTTAATCTAAAAGTTTGGAGGGGCCGACTATGTCAACTTATTAAGGCAAGGAATTCACCAACTCCAAATTATCTTAAAAGCAAACATTTTTTTACTGCTTCGGTTTTACCATTAATATTCAATTTATAAAAGTACAAACATGGTTTTACAGTATTTCCTGATTCATCGTCTCCATTCCACTACATAGTGGTTTGCTTCCATATAACTTTCGGCTTCGTTTCACTACACTGTGATCAAACGACGCAACAGGCAAGCAGAGGATTTTTTCATCTCTAATTCTGAATCTGTGCTTATCTGCAGAATCAGTGATAATCTGCGTGCTATTCTTTAAATATTTGAATAAGTGCCAAGCCGTGAACATTGACACCAAATATCAAGCATATGCTTGTAAGTTATTACTATGGCACAAGAAAAAAAACACAAAGCACTCGCACTTTTTTCAGGCGGACTTGATAGTCTCCTCGCAGTGAAGCTGTTCGAGCAGCAGGGAGTAACAGTCATTCCAGTGTGCTTTGAATCTCCATTTTTTTCCAGCAAAAAAGCAATACAAACAGGTAAACAAAACAATATTTTCGTAAATGTTGTACCACTTGAACAGGACTATCTTGATATTGTCCAGAATCCCAAATATGGTTACGGAAAGAATTTCAATCCCTGTATAGATTGCCATGCTTTTATGTATAGGAAGCTGGGTGATATGATGGGCAAATTCGGTGCTGATTTTCTAATTTCAGGAGAAGTGCTCGGTCAGCGTCCAATGTCGCAACATCTGAATGGATTGAATGCAGTTGCCAAATGGAGCGGATATAAGGATTTGATAGTGAGACCGCTTTCTCAAAAACTGTTGGCAGACACGAAACCGATCCGTGAGGGCTGGATTGATAAAGAATTACTGCTTGGACTGCAGGGAAGAAGCCGAACTCCCCAGATAGAATTAGCAGAGAAATTTGGCATAACCGAGTATCCAACTCCGGCTGGAGGATGTTTGCTTACAGATCCGGGTTACTCAAAGCGGCTTAAGGATCTCAAACAGCATAATATGTTCGCACTCAAATTTATCTCTTTTTTGAATGTTGGAAGGCAATTTCGGCTGAGCGATACTACAAAACTTATTATCGGGCGGAATCAGAATGATAATGAGTATATTGAAATACTTTTTGGGAAGGATGCAAATCACAAAAATATAGTCCTTAAAGCTAAAGATATACCCGGACCAATCGGGATATTGCAATCGCATGATGAAATAATTGGAGATGAAATATTGATGTTAGCAGCAGAAATTCTTGTACGCTATCTCTCGAAAGTACTCAATGAAACTGTGGTGCAGGTAAAATTTCCTGATGAAAATAGCAGGGAGTTGTCAGTTAAAAAGCGATTGGACGGATTTGAAAGAAAACTCTTGATCAATTAATAAAACGGTCCATCTAAAAAGAATTATATTACCACAGAGAACACAGAGAATCACAGAGGGAATTAGAAAAATAGAATAATTCAAGCTCAGTTTATCAGGAAAATATTTAATTGCGGATAGTTTTAAAAAATACATATTGGATGAAATTAAGGAAGGAGATAAATTAAACAATTAAAAAGAGTTTTGATATTTGAGTTTTAAAATTTAATTTTTAATTAGAAATTAGGATTTAGAAATTAAAATTGGTAATTTATGACATGATATTAAACTGACCCAAAATTAAATATCTATTTGTTTTAATATTATACTTTTTTTTTCTCTGTGTCCTCTGTGGTTTTTAACGTAAGGTGACTTTCTTTATCATTTCATAAAAGAGTGGAATCGGGAAGCCCATAACATTAAAATAACATCCATCAATCTTATCTATGAATTGGCTTCCATATCCCTGAATGCCGTAAGCACCGGCTTTGTCCATCGGTTCGCCGGTCGAAATGTATTCTTTTATATCCTCATCAGCAATCAGTTTGAAAAATACTTTTGTCTTTGCAATATCAGAAATTTGCGAGTCATGAAAGAGAATGGAAACGCCGGTTAATACTTCGTGGCATTTGCCTGAAAGTTTTTTTAAGATTTGAAATGCTTCCTCATCATTTTGAGGTTTTCCGATTATTTTATTATTCAATACAACGATCGTATCCGCTCCAATAATGAGAGAGTTGGAGTGGGTCTTTTGGATTTCTTCAGCTTTTTTTAATGAGTAGTGGAGCACAAATTCATCTGGCAGCATTCCATTGAGATTCTCTTCTATGTGAGATGGAATTTGCTCGAACTTCAGTCCGACCTGCTCAAGCAAAAACGCTCTCCGTGGAGAGCGCGATGCAAGAATAATATCCTGATTCTTGAGTAAATTATGTAACATTATTATCTATTTCATCATACAGATTATCAATCATATCATTGATCTTATTGAGAATATCATCAAAAGCGCAGGTAGTTTTTCCACCTGTTTTGCGGATCTTGATCTCGACCATTTCCTGCTCGAAATTCTTCTTGCCGACAATAATATGAATTGGAATGCCAATAAGGTCTGCATCTTTGAATTTGAATCCGGCTTTTTCATCCCTGTCATCATAGAGCACATCAATGAACTCATCTTGCAGAAGTTCATACACATTATCGCAAAATTCAGTAATATCTTCATCTGAAGGTGACAGATTGATCAGTTCTACATCATAAGGAGAAATTGAGATAGGCCAGATAATACCGTCTTTATCATGAAATTGCTCGATAGACGCAGCCATTGTTCTTGTAATGCCAATGCCATAGCAGCCCATTTGATAGGGAATAGCAGAGCCATTTTCTGCATCGTAGGTAGCTTCCATAGCTGTGCTGTATTTGTCGCCAAGCTGGAATATCTGTCCTACTTCTATACCTCTGAATGAGGACATTGCTTTGCCGCATCTGGGACATTTGTCGCCATTCTCTGCCTGAATGAAATCCTGCCATGCATCGATGTGTACATCCCGTTCCAGATTGACATTTCTATAATGATAATCCTTTTCATCAGCTCCAGTGATCATATTTTTCGTGCCCTTCAAATTGAGGTCTGAATATATCTTTATATTCTTCTTTCCGACAGGTCCTACAAAGCCGGCAGTCGATTTTGTAAACTCTGCAATCTCATCTTCAGTTGCGAATTCAAGATTTACACATTGAAGGAAATTTGCTACCTTAATAGGATTTATTTCTCGGTCGCCTCGTATAATTATGGCGACAAAATTATCACCAGCTTTATATACAATTGTTTTAATAAGTTTCTTTGGAGGCACACCAAGAAATGCGCTCACTTCTTTGACGGATTTTCTGTCAGGAGTAGATACTTTTTCGAGCTGTTTCATTTCTTCATGCTCATTAAAGTCCAGAGCAGCAATTTTTGCATTTTCTGAGTTGGCAGCATATCCGCATTTGCAATGCAGCACTTCGGATTCGCCGGTTTCTGCAAGCACCATAAATTCATGAGAAGATGAACCGCCGATAGCGCCAACATCAGCTTCGACGGCGACGCTTTTCAATCCACATCGCGCAAAAATGCGGGAATATGCCTTGTACATATCGTCATAGGTTTTTTTGAGATTTTTCTTGTCTTTATGAAAGCTGTAAGCATCTTTCATAATGAACTCACGGGAACGCATGACACCAAAACGGGGACGTATCTCATCGCGGAATTTCGTCTGTATCTGATACAGATTTATCGGAAGCTGTTTGTAGGATTTTATATCATACTTTGCAATAAGTGTAATGACTTCTTCGTGCGTAGGTCCGAGTGCAAATTCTCTATCATGACGGTCTGTGAGACGCATAAGTTCGGGTCCATACACAGCCCATCTGCCGGACATCTCCCAGAGTTCGCGTGGATGAAGCACAGGCATAAGGATTTCCTGGCAGCCGATGGCATCGAGCTCTTCTCGAACGATGGTTTCAATATAGTTTATAACCTTCTTTGCTAAGGGCAGATATGAATAAATGCCGGAACCAAGTTTTCGCAGCATTCCTGAGCGTATCATCAGAGTATGGCTAGGAATTTCTGCCTCTGCAGGTTTTTCCTTAAGAGTGGGAATAAAAGCCTGAGAAAATCGCATGAATACCTCCAACGAGAATTTGCATTCAACTTTTTTTTGTGGAGTGTTGGTGTCAAGAAAAGCATATGAAAGAGATAGTTGGAACGGATAAGTGTTTGTTGATGAAAGATTAGTAAATTAAGATTTTATTTTACTTCACTTCTCAAATCGTTAATTCTCATTCGATTTTCTCTTTTTATTTTTTATTCAAGACGCAGATTGCTGATTAAAGAATAATCATCAAAATTTTATAAAATATATTCCAATATCATAATTCTTACTTCTTGACATAAAAAACAAACAATTCTATCAATAACTCAAAATCATTAGGGGAGGTCACGTGAAAAATAAGTTTTTCACAGGCATATTTTTTTTGCTCCTTATTCCAGCGAGCATGTGTGCACTGGATATTAATCTCAATAGTAACTATCTGACAATTACAGGCAATTTCGATGACTGCACAGTAAGTAATGAAAAAAGAGGGGAACAACATTGCAGCACACTCAAAACAGCAGAATACGCTACGACAGCAGAACCCGGAAAAGCAGAATTACCAGTCTATTCACAATTGATCTCTTTACTACAAAACGGTAATTTTGTATTGGAAGATCTCACCTACGATTATGATGTAACGGCATTGGATTATTATGTTCAACAATTTGGATGGGAAGATGGCACTAAAAAAGATGAGACATTTTATACAAGTGATGAATGGTATCCGAAAGAAATAGTCTCGATAAGTTCACCTGTTATTATGCGCGGATATAGATTCTGCCAGGTGTCAATAGCAGCAGTTCAATACAATCCAACCAAAAATTTGATAAGAGTCCTTAAAGATATTGATGCAACCTTTGCAATCGATCTGAATAATAATGAAAATCCACTTATTGATACGAAAAGCAGACCTTCATCATCATTCTACAAAATAGCATCGGAGCATATTTGCGGAGTAGCAAAGAGTAACATAAAAAACAATGGCAGTTATCTTATTATAACTCCTGATGCATGTGTAAGCTCTTTGCAACTATTAGCTGATTGGAAGAGAAAACTTGGGCACGAAGTTACGATCACACCCTTGTCTGAAATTGGTGCTTCACCTGATAATTATGACATTAAAGATTACATACAAAATGCCTATGACAGTTGGGATGTTCCTCCCGAATTTGTCATATTAGTAGGAGATGTGACAGGCAGTTTTATCATCCCATCATTTTATGTTGATGGCTACTACAACCCATATGATGTATCTGATCATCCTTATGCTCTTTTAGAAGGCACAGATTATTTCCCTGATATTTATATTGGGCGTATTTCTATACAGAGTTTCATGGATTTAAGCACAGTAATAAATAAAATAGTACAATACGAAGGAACGATTATTCCTGGAAATTGGTATGATGAGGCATTGATGATTTCTTTCATTGATTCAACATCCGATATGTACTCACAATACATCACTAAAATCAATGTTGGATCGAAACTTAATAATGCAGGTTTTGATCAGGTTGATTTTTTTACCCATCCAATGAATGTCGGTATTCCGCAACTTATAGATATGATAGATGATGGGTATTCTTTGATTAATTTCAGAGGTTGTGGTCACACAGATTGTTGGACAAGCTGGCAGGGATATCACTTTCTAGAAAGTTCGGATATTGCTTCTCTAAACAATGGTTTCATGCTCCCGATGGTCACTAGTATAACATGTTCCGGGGGGGATTTTGCGTGTGCTGATGAAGACAAGTGCTTTGGTGAAGTGTGGTTGACAGAAGGTTCTCCTACTAATCCAAAAGCAGCCATTGGTTTTATCGGTCCAAGTGAGTGGGATACAAAGACACCATGGAATAACTGTATGGATATGGGTATCTATCAAGGTATCACACAAGAGGGATTGTATCAATGTGGAGAGATGCTCTTACGTGGTAAAATGGAACTCTATAACAACTACCCCCACAATCATGCGTGGGGCGGTTCATTGGATTCAGATCAATTTTATTTCTATGTCTATAACCTGCTTGGAGACCCCGGATTACAGGTGTGGACAGATATTCCTAAAAATTTCTCTTTGATTTGTGATGATGGCATTTCATGTAATCAGAATTACATCGTTGTAGAAGTTGATGTTGATGATGATTGTTCAGATTTTATCGTTGCACTCACACAAGGTGATTCACTTATCACGAAAGGAATTACGGATGCAAATGGGAATGTTACATTATATGGAGATTTTACTCCAGGTATTTATGAAATCACTCCTTCAAAATATGGGTATCTTCCGAAAACACATGAACTGACAGTTTATTCAAACGAATCATTACAAATATCAAATATAAATTTCATTGATGATCCAATTTCAGGCACGATAGTTGAATATTCATTCGATCTATTAAATTTTACCCCATACAATGCAGAAGATATATCAATTCTTATTTCTTCTAATGATGGAGAAGTCAATGTTATTACTGATAGTACCTTTATGGACTTCATTCAATCGCAAGAAACTCACACATTTCAGGATTTATATTTTTCATTAAATCATGAGTGGTTAAATGGAAATATTGCTCACCTGAAATTAGAGGTCAATTCTACATTAGGGGATCAAACGTATATAATTCCTGTTGAAATTATCAGTCCCGAATTAGTTGTATCTCAATTTAATGTCGATAATGCTGATTCCTGTCTGATACAAGGACAGGATGACGAAGTGTACATCAAATTAACAAATACGGGCTCTACTGGGACAAATTTTTTCAATGCATTCCTGATGTGCACAAATGGAAAGGCAACAGTATCACAAGATGAGAGTAACTATTTGACTATTGAGCCAACAGGAACAGGAGTGAATACAATTCCTTTCTCTGTTTTGCCAAACCAGGTGATCACAGGAGAGAATGCACAATTTGAATTACAGATTATTCAAGATGATTCTCTAGTCCAGACCATACAACTCTCGGTACCAATAGGAGTTGTGAGTACAACCAGCCCAACCTTCTCAGAATATGGCTATTATGCAATCGAGAGTTCTGATACGGGAAATTTCGAAGCCCCGGTATATGATTGGATAGAACTCGATCCGTCACTGGGAGGGGATGGAGTTCCTGTTGAAGGAAATTATGAGACGTATGACGGAGCTGCATATTTTATGGAACCACCATTTGATATATGCTTCTTTGGTCATTTCTGTGATAAAATGACTATTTGTACAGAGGGATGGATCGCTATGAGTGAAGATGTTATATATCATAGAAATAAAACAATTCCTTCTGGTTGTGGTCCTGCTTCAATGATCGCTCCTTTCTGGGATGATCTTAGAGATGGAAACATTTATACCTGGTTCGATGAAGTGGAACACAGATTTATTATTGAGTGGCAGGATTTTCGCACTGTATACGATTATTATGTTTTCGAAACTTTCGAAGTAATTATATTCGATCCTGAATATTATCCAACATCAAATGGAAATATCGAGATAATGTTCCAATATAAAGAAGTAACAAATAATGACCAGGATGATAATTATGCTACAGTTGGCATAGAAAATTATCAGCAAACCGATGGTGTACTTATCACATATTCCAATATTTATGCTTCGACAGCACATGAGCTTCAAGATGAAACAGCAATACTTTTCACGCTTCATGAAAGCCCTGAAATACCTCTTATTGAGGTTTCTCCTCAATTCTTTGAGTTCACACTGCCGCAGGATACGACTGAAACAGGATATGTAACTATCACTAATACATCCTCAACCGAACTTTCATATTGGGTGGAAACTTCGCATTTTTCACGAGATGAAAATCTTAAAGGCGGAAAGAGCGTTCAAAATGATTTCATTATCTGCACTTCAACATTCTATGTGCCAGTAGTACCGATAGATATTCTCTGCTATCTGTATCATTCAAGTCCGGATAATGAGCCGGTGTACGGGGTAAGTTTGGATTTCCCTGATGGTGTTTATGTCAATGGTGCGATGGATATAGAAACCTTACTTTATAACGGTCAGACAGGATATGGTGCAGAAATTTCATGGGGATTTGGTAACGGTACTCCCATCTATACATCGGGAGCTCATGGATTCCAGATAAATATTACAATTGATGAAAGTATTACAGGACCGATCGAAATAGACTGGTATCTTGAAGGAGATGGCACAGGAGCAGAACCGCATTTCAAAGAGGGTACTCTTACACTGCAGCCCTCTGCAAATTCCTATTTATGGATGGACTATCCTGATGGCGGTGAAACACTGGTATACAGCACGACAGACACGATCCGCTGGATCACCTATGGTTCGATAGACAATGTTTCATTATATTTAACTCGCGATAATTGCTCTCATTGGGAAACGATTGTAGAGGACATTCCTAATACAGGACAATATGCATATACAGTTGACGGGATGCTTTCCGATTACTGCCTGATAAAGGTTAAGGATGCAGACGGATATCAAAGTGACATATCTGATGGATTTTTCTCAATAAACATTTTTGACATTACTCATCCGGAAGTTGGAGATATCCTCGAATATAACTCACTCGATACGTTGTGCTGGAATTTTTCGGGAATATACTCTGAAGTCATCTTGGAATTTTCAAGAGATAATGGCTATACCTGGGATGTTATAAATGATGCATTACCAAATACCGGCGAATACGAATATACTGTTCCCGGACCTCCATCAAATTGGTGTGCATTCCGTATTGTTGCACCTGATTACAGCATGTCAAACCGCAATCATGGAGTGTTTACAATTGTTGATTCTCCTGTTCATTGGCTTGAGGTAGGAGCCCAATATGGCACTCTATCACCAGGGGAATCTGCACTTATTCCTATAAATGTATCAACGTGGGATATTGAACCCGGCTCTTATGAAGCATATGTGAGTGTCACATCCAGCATAGGGCAGAAGATCAACATTCCTGTTACTCTTGAAGTGAGTTATGGAATCAATCACGAACCTGAAGAACCTCTTCAGTCATTAAGCGCCCATCCCAACCCATTCAGAAATTCGACCACAATAATGTTTTATAAAACCACGAATTCACTAGAATTAGCTCAAATTAGAATTTATAATATAAAAGGGCAGCTGGTCCGAGAATTTAAAATTCAAAATTCAAAATTCAAAATTGATGAAGTGGTTTGGGACGGTACAGATAAATATGGAAATAAAGTTTCATCGGGTTTGTATTATTATCAGGTAAAAGTGGGTGATGAGATAATCGGAACGAATAAATGCTTACTGATGAAAGATTAGTTATCAGAATATCTTCTTAAATCTTAAATCGTTGATCAACATTCATCATTTAATGATAAATTACTCGAGCAGCGAAATCTTGTAGATTGAATTTTAACTTTATTGAATACCTCATCTTAACCTTCTCCTAGCCGAGGAGAATGAAAAAGGAATGTTAAAATTCAAGTCATTCAAAATTTAATAAGTGACATTATTAAGTGAGAGCTCTGCTTTATTGATTAAAGAAAACCAAAAACCGATTGTAGAGTTTAGAAGTATAGTTACTTTTTCTTGACAAATATTTCATACGAAATTACGAAGCATTTAAGCATCGTGGAGGTGTGAAATGAGATGTAAGAAATATGTTTTAGTCGTGTTTGCTGTTGTTTTTTTCGCAGCAAATGTTTATGGGTACGACAGAAACAAGGATTTACCAGCCCCAAATAACTTTGATGCAGACCTGGGACAGTATGGTGTTGAACTTACATGGGAGGAACCCGATTCATCCTTTAACACGTTATTAGGTTATTATCTATATAGGTTAGATATAGGAAAATTATCTTTTTTTGAAAATATTCCAATAATGCCTTATTTCGATTTTATGGTTAATCGACTAGAATATTACAGCTACTATGCTACAGCTTTATATGAAGAAGGTGAATCAGTCCCCACAATGACAGATTCATCTTATGCAAACATCCCTTATGGTTGGTTTCATGAATTGTTTTATATTGACTGGAATAGTTCAGGATGGCATCAAGAACCACCAGATGGAAATTGGTATTGGTCCACTGGATATGCGTATCTAATTTGGTCTCCAATAGTATTAAATTATGACATGGCGTTATTTTCACCTGAGTTTGGTTCAGAAAGTTGGTTTTATGATAAAATAATATTTAACATGTATATTGATGATTATACTGCTGATACTGGCGAGATAATGGAGATTTGGGTTATGCATGACGATGAAGAGACAATGATATTCCAATGGAAACTCGATGAGCATGATGATTGGGGAGTATCCGGTGGAAGTTATTTTGAATTTGATGAAATGGAACAGTTCAATGATCAAACTGTGAGTTTAAAGTTTAGAAGCTATGGCAGTACAACATTCAATTATAATTATTGGTATATTTATGATATACTTTTTGGTATATATCCGGGATTTGGGAAATTAGAAGGATATGTCTTTGATGATAACGGAGAACCTATTCAAGAAGCACGGGTGAGTGCTGAGCAAAAATATCCCTATAGTAAATATTATAATGTTTTAACAAGCAGTGATGGGAGCTATTATATTGAACCAATGCTTCGAGGACACTATGATCTTAAATTCTTTGCACCCGGTTACTCTTCTGTATATTTAGAGAATGTAAAAATCGAAAATGACAGCACAACATATTATACAGTATATCTTGGTGTTCCAACAATGAGTATTACACCAGCGGAAATTAATGATTCAATTCAAATTGGAACGATAGATTCGACTTTGATAACAATAGAAAATAACGGGACGGGTGCTTTGGAATGGGAGTCATATTTTATTAATTTTAATCCTCCAGATGATACATCTTGGATTGCCCTAAGCGATTCATCAGGGATTGTTCCTTCAGAAAATGTTGAAGATATTCATGTTACCTTTGATGCGACCGATGATTCTGTGAACCAAGTACATACGTATGATTTAATATTCGAATCTTATCCTGATGTGGGCACAATACAAATTCCTGTAACCTTAACTGTAACTGGATATTCTGTAGATGACGATCCTGTAAGTGATGTGAGTGTTATTTCTGTCTTTCCCAATCCGTTCAAAAATTCGACAACAATAATGTTTTATAAAACCACGAATTCACTAGAATTAGCTCAAATTAGAATTTATAATATAAAAGGGCAGCTGGTCCGAGAATTTAAAATTCAAAATTCAAAATTCAAAATTGATGAAGTGGTTTGGGACGGTACAGATAAATATGGAAATAAAGTTTCATCGGGTTTGTATTATTATCAGGTAAAAGTGGGTGATGAGATAATCGGGACGAATAAGTGTTTGTTAATGAAGGATTAGTAATGAAAGATTTTATTCAATTCCACTTCTTAAATCCTAAATCGTTGATCATCATTCATCATTTAATAATAAATTACTTAAGCAGCGATATCTTGCAGTTTGAATTTTAACTTTATTGAATACCTCATCTTAACCTTCTCCTAGCCGAGGAGAAAGAAAAAGGAATGTTAAAATTCAAGTCCTTCAAAATTTAATAAATGACATTATTAAGTGAGAGCACTGCTTAATTGATTTATGAACATCGAACACCGATTGAAGATTTTTGATTTACATTTAATCTTTCTCTGTGTTCTCTGTGGTGAGTTTTCTAACTTCTGTTTATCCAACTTAAAGAAAATTGCATAACTTCTTGACAGATATTTCTTAGAAAAGTACTTAAATACTTAACACATCACGGGGGCGTGAAATGAGTAGTAAGAAATATGTTTTAGTCGTGTTTGCTGTTGTTTTTTTCGCATCAAATGTTTATGGGTACGACAGAAACAAGGATTTACCAGCCCCAAATAATTTTACTGTTTTTGCTGATACAATGAGGATCGGTATTTTATGGGAAGCACCGGACTCGAGCAGCTATCATTTTCTAAGGTACGAATTATACAGATTGGATATTGGAAAATATTTCATTTTTGAAGAGCTTCCCACCGAAACCTATTTTGATTATATGGTTGACTTTGAAGAATATACATATTGGGTCACTGCAGTATATATCGAGGGTGAATCTCAACCCTCAGATACTCAAACCATTACACCACTCTATAAACATATTCTTGGAGGTTCTGTTATGGCATATGTTTCCGATTATTTATCAAATCCAATCGAAAATGCGAGAGTTGTTCTTAATGGTTATAACGGGATAAATTACTCTGTTTTGTCAGACAGTTATGGAGATGCTTATATAAATCAAATACGTTTAGGTTCATATTATGTTGACTATTATCATCCCTGTTATTACCCAACTGGATTTCCTTATATTCTTGTTTTTGATGCTCCTGGCTCACTGATTATTTATTTAGGTTTTGGGATGCCTATAATACTTACTAGTCCAGATTCTATTTATAATACTATTAGTACTGGTGAAATTGATTCTGTTTCTATACATCTTCAAAATACCTCTTATAATACATTTCTATGGTCAGTAAATATTGTTAACAATTCATCACCTAATTCAGACTGGATTACATTGAGTGATTCGGCAGGTACTATTGCAGCGGGAGAGGAAATAGACCTTCAGGTTTATTTCGATGCAACAAATGATACCACGAGCACGACTTATTCATGTGACATATCGTTTCTAATAAATTATGAAGTAACAATCGCAGAGATACCTGTTACATTAGAAGTAGTAAATTATTCAATTGATAATGAACCGGAAGAATTCACTCAAATATTAACAGCTAATCCCAATCCTTTCAGAAGCACAACAACAATTCGGTTTTCAACCACCCGGCTTCACTCTGCTACGCCGTGGCAGGCAGAGAACACAGAGTACGCAGAGATAAGAATTTATAATATCAAAGGTCAACTCTTGAGAGAACTTCACCCCGTCACATCTTCACCCTCTCACTCCATCGAAATAAATTGGGATGGGAAAGATAAACATGGACAAAAAGTCACTCCCGGCGTGTATTTGTATCAGCTCTGTATCGATGGAGAATATAAAGCAGAAAGGAAATGCCTGTTGATAGAATAATGTCTTATAAAAAGTTTGTTATCATAATACTTTTAATATTCATATCAACACTTCTCTTTTCTCATCAGCGCGCACAAATAATAGAAGATTTTGAAACAGGTTCAGTCACATTACAATCATATCCAGGGCAGGACTTCGATCCTGATGACTGGTGTATCGATTCCACAAACACTCATAATAACTCACAATACTCATTAAAAATTTTTGGTAATACATGGAAAGTTGAACAAATCATTCCAATACAGCTTGATACAAACTCAGTATGGTCGGTTTCCGCGTATATGGAAACAAAAGGGGAAATACACGGCTTCGGAATTCTGGATTCTGTAAATGTGCTCATGTACTCACTCGATGGACACGAAGAGCTTGATATCGAGGAATTCATCACAGTGTATCAGGGCGCTTTCCCGGAGCAGGAATGGGATACCTATTACCTACCTGTTGCAGATGATTGGTACGCATGGTTTGAGTATTACCCGACAATTACCTCGATCCTGTTCATCAATGATCTTGATACCGACCCGACAGGTGTGGTCTATTTTGATGATATTATTGATGTGACAGAAGATCTGCCGGCAATTCCTGAAGTAGAGATTTCATCATCTCAAGGAAGTGAATACTCTGATAAGTTTGGCAACAGAAATCTGGATGTACAATTCTATTCATCTGTGTATGATCCAGACAGCGATACATTATTTTATTATTGGAATTTCGGAGATGGAGACACGAGCTCTGTAGAAAATCCTACTCATACCTATATAATCTATGATGATCATCCATATAATGTATTTCTGGAAGTAACAGATGATACTGACATGATCGGCAGGGCGAATTGCTGGATAATTCCAGAACCGGGAACAAGTTCTTTTCCAATCACAATGAATTTTGTTGGTGACATTCTTCTTGCACGTGGATATGAAAATCCGGGTGGCATAATTCAAACCTATGGAGTGGAAGCTATTTTTGAGCCGACTCTCGATCTTCTTGGAAATGCTGCCGACGTCACTATTGCAAATTTGGAATGTCCGCTCACTGATCAGGGAATACATCATCCCACCAAGCCCATATATTTTCGCGGAGATCCCGAGAATGTAGATGGACTCGCATATGCAGGGATAGATATTATCACACTGGCGAATAATCATATTCTGGATTACGGACTTGCAGGCATGCAGCAAACTCAGGATGTGCTCGCACAGAAGCATATTCTTTCTTCAGGTGCAGGAGATGATTCTTATGAAGCGTACACGCCAATACTGTACACGGAGAATGGAGTAACCTTTGCCTTTCTTGCATCCAGCGACAGAACAGGGCAGTACAACAATTATCAGCCCTATTTGAATGCAGGATTCAACAAGCCCGGTTTTGCCTATATGACTCCATATTACATCACGCAGCAGATCGCTGAAGTGGACGATGTTGCAGATTATCTCATCGTGGAAATGCATGCAGGAAGTGAGTATTCGCTGGCGCCGGGTAGTCATTATGACAAATCCGAAGAGCTCAATCCATATCAGGATGAGGGATACAATCCCAAAGCAGATGTGCCGCACATGTGGGATAGAGCGATACGCTACCATGCAATAGATTCGGGTGCTGATCTGGTAATATGTCATCATCCGCACATTATTCAGGGTTTTGAAGTGTATGATCAAAAATTGATCGCTCATTCTCTTGGTAATTTTGCTTTTGATCTTATGTATCCCGAAACCTATCCCACAATGATTCTTAATGCAAAGGTCGACGAAACCGGCTTTTATGAATATACAGCAACTCCCGCCTATATTGATGATTGGATACCACAACCTGCAAGTGGTGGTCTCGGGTTGCATATTCTGGATTATCTCGCCTTCCGTTCGAAAGAGCTGGATACCTATGTGTATGTTGATCGAGATAATGTCAGAGGAAAGCTCATTCTCGATACGCTTTCAATGGAGATAAATACAGAGGTGATCTCCGATATTGTTATGCTCGAACCTGTTGGCAATAGCTATATTTCAGCTCCTCAAAGACTCGAACATCTCGCAAATATTTCTGAGATGAGTTCTATCACACCGCAGAGTAATTGGGAGTATCGTGTCGGAAGAGACCTGGTCTGGTTTGGAAATATGGAAGATGAGGGTTGCACCATGTGGGAACTTATCGAGTCGGAAGAATTTTATGACAATACTACTTCATATGAAGGTGAACGCTCAATAGGGCATGTGTGGGATGAGAATAATTATTATGACCTTGCCACAAAACTGGAAGGACGATTAAAAAGATATTCCGATTCAACCAGTTATTCTTTGCACGGATATATCGAGACCGCAGATGCGCAGGGTGTGACAATTCAGATCCGTTATTATGAATATAGATGGTACGCAGTGATGCTTGGGTCGGAATATATTTCGGATGATATCACAGGCGATACAGATTGGACATTTTATCACAAAGAGCTCACAGTTCCTTCAAATACCAATTATTTTGATATTCTTCTCATCTCTGAAACACCGGATACAGGGACATCCTATGCATGGTTTGATAACGTGGGACTCATAGAATGGAATGATTGGGAATTTCAGATAGAAAGCCCTGAAATATCAAATCCTAATGATTTTTATTTTTATCAAATAAGAACTGATGAAACTCTTACAACTGCGTCAGTCAAATATGTGGAAACCGCTTACGGTCCGCTCCCTCAAGTGGGAGTGGATGAACAACCAGTTCAAGATCAGATGATCTCTCACATAAGGAATTATCCTAATCCAATCAAATCATCGACAAGTATATCATTCTACTCTACCAGAAATTTAGGAAATGCAGAGGTTAAAATATTTAATATTAAAGGGCAGATAGTAAGAAAATTAAAAATTACGAATTACGAATTAGGAATGAATGAAGTGATTTGGGATGGAAAAGATACATTTGGGAAAAAACTGGGTAATGGAATATATTTCTATACAATTTCTTCAGGCAACAGAGTTTTAGCTACTCAAAAATGTTTATTGTTAAGGTGACGAGAATATCGAATGATGATTAGCGATTTAAGATTTAAGAAGATGACCAGATCTAAAATCTTCAATCAGTGTTCGACATTCTTAAATCAAAAAAGGTAATATATGTTTATTGATTATGCACGAATTCACGTTCACGGGGGGAATGGGGGAAATGGCTGCTTGAGTTTCCGAAGGGAGAAGTTCATTCCAAAAGGCGGTCCTGATGGCGGAAATGGTGGCAAAGGTGGAGATGTTATTGCTGTTGCATCTTCCGAACTGAATACGTTACTCAATTTCCGTTATAAAAAGCAATTCTTTGCAGAAAAAGGGCAGCACGGCATGGGAGCGAACAAGACCGGTCATGATGGCGAAAATATCATACTGAAAGTGCCCCTTGGAACTGAAGTTTACGAACTCGATGAACAAAACAACAGGAAGTTCAAGATAGCCGATCTCGCTGAAGAGAATGAGGATGTCATACTTGCAAAAGGTGGAAAGGGCGGAAGAGGAAATGCTACGTTTAAATCATCGACAAATCAAGCGCCGCGTAAAATAACTCCCGGCAAAGAGGGTGAAGAGAAATATTATGAACTGGAGCTCAAACTTATGGCAGATGTTGGATTGGTTGGATTTCCAAATGCAGGCAAATCCACACTGATAAGTCACCTGTCATCGGCACATCCTAAAATTGCAGATTATGAATTTACAACCCTCGAGCCATGCCTGGGAGTAGTAAAAGTAGATGAATACAAAACATTTGTCATTGCTGATATTCCCGGAATTATAGAAGATGCACACGAAGGTAAAGGACTGGGACTACGCTTCCTGCGACACATAGAGCGGACAAAAGTATTGCTTTTTCTTATTGATATCACTTCGGACAATATTTCAAATAAGTATGAAATTCTAAATAATGAGCTTCATTCCTATAATACTGAACTAGACAGGCGTCAGAAATTGATAGTGCTCAACAAAATCGATCTTCTTGCACATGATGAAAAGGATAATTTTATCGATCATGCCAAAGATGAGCTGAAGAATATCTGCGACTGTGCAATTCTCGCAATTTCAGCAGTCAGTGGTGAAAATCTTCAAGAATTAAAATATAGTATCAAAAAGATTTTGAATTTATAGCAAGAAAGAATTATTATGCATCGTAATAGCCAGAAGAGAGTTTATGGTGATCATATTTATTTTATATCGTAGATTCAAGTAATAAGTGCAACTTTTGACGATTTTATTAATTGTCAAAGAAAAGTTGCACTTATGAGAAAATATAAACAGATAACCCAAGAGCAGAGATATGAAATATCAGGCTATTCA
>Ga0268281_1000125_pt1 | contig 58260 bp, 45 predicted proteins | sample saktaG_10_FD_190134 | JGI IMG/M metagenome (GOLD analysis project Ga0268281, IMG submission 190134) | Saline water microbial communities from Sakinaw Lake, British Columbia, Canada - sak_2011_5_24_50m | ecosystem: Environmental > Aquatic > Non-marine Saline and Alkaline > Saline ...
CAAAAATAATTTGTGTAATCTTTCAAACTCTCATAACTTTGCACCCTCAATTGTCCGATGGTGTAACTGGCAACACATCTGATTCTGGATCAGAAGAGTCAAGGTTCGACCCCTTGTCGGACAACAAAAAAGCGCCTAAAAAGCGCTTTTTTTGTCGAATTTATGCGGCCAGATCAATTGAATTTCAACAGCCCGTTCTCAATACGTGAAATAAAGTCATCCCTCCCGATCACCTCTGCAATCTCCATCATACCGGGACCCTGGTCAGATCCAACAATTAGCAACCTAAGTGGCATCATCAGCTGACCCATCTTCACACCGGTACGCGATGTGAAATCCTGCACCAGATGATGGATCGTTTCACTGGTCCAGTTTCCGAGTTTCTCTGCTTCAGACTTAAAACCGGTTATTATCTGCATGGTATCCCCTTTCCAAACTTTCTCCTTAACCTTCATATCATACGATTCAGGAGGAAAGTAGAAGAGCCGGGCATTGTCCAGCAGATCGGGGATCAGGGTTAACCGGTCTTTAATCAAGGGGATGATTTTACGGGCGAATTCAAGATCGCCTAATTGGTGCCATGGTGCCGTGGTGACGTGGGGAGGGACTGCTAACCGCCAAGTGCCAATTGCTAACTGAACCAGGACCTCAGCCAATGCTTCATCCGGAAGCGCAACCAGGTATTGATGGTTGAACCATTTTGCCTTGTCGGGATCAAACCTGGAGGCGGATTTATGAATTCGTTCCAAAGAGAAAAGGCTGATAAGTTCCTCGGGGGTGAAGAGCTCCTGCTCGTTGCCTGGATTCCAGCCTAAAAGAGCTAGCATGTTGATGAATGCTTCGGGGAGATAACCATCTTCGCGATATCCACGGGAAATGTCGCCAGTAGCAGGATCTCTCCATTGCAATGGAAAAACAGGGAAACCCAAACGGTCTCCGTCGCGTTTGCTCAACTTGCCATGGCCGTCGGGCTTCAGAATAAGAGGCAGGTGGGCGAACTGTGGCATCTCACTCTCCCAACCGAAAAACCGGTAGAGAAGCTGGTGCATAGGCGCCGAAGGAAGCCATTCCTCTCCCCTGATCACATGAGATATCTTCATAAGGTAATCGTCAACCACGTTGGCCAGATGGTAGGTAGGCAACCCGTCGGATTTAAACAATACTTTATCATCCAGGTTATCTGTATGCACACTTACCTCTCCACGAATTAAGTCATGAAAAACAACAACCTGATTCTCCGGGATGAGAATCCTGATTACATAAGGTTCACCCTGATCTATTTTCTGAAGAACCTCATCTTCCGGGATTGTCAGACTATTCCTGAGCCGATTACGCGTTTTAACGTTGTATTGAAACTGCTCCAGGCCCTCCTTTTGGTATTGGTCGCGAATGGCGTCCAGCTCTTCCGGTGTATCAAACGCGTAATAGGCATTGTTATGGTCTACAAGTACCTGGACGTAGCTTCTGAAGATCTCACTGCGTTCCGATTGCCGGTAAGGCGCATAAGGACCTCCCCTACCCACATCCTCATCAGCTTCCAGGCCGCACCAGCGAAGGGATTCCAGAATATACTCCTCTGCTCCCGGGACAAAGCGGTTCTGGTCGGTATCCTCAATGCGCAGGATAAATGTTCCGTTGTGCTGACGGGCAAAGAGATAGTTATAAAGAGCAGTCCTTACACCTCCCAGATGTAGGGGGCCGGTGGGGCTTGGTGCAAACCTGACTCGAATGGGTTTATCGTTCATGATATTTAAAGGATTATTAAGCCGGGTTATACTGAATTAGAGGGATAACAAAATTGATCATCCGGTGAAGGGATTGTTCTATCGTATCTGAAGAGGTGTCCAAAATCAGATCAGGATGTTCAGGTTCTTCAAAAGGGGAGTCGATCCCGGTAAACTCTTTGATCAACCCCTGCCGTGCTTTCAGGTAAAATCCCTTGACATCACGTTTTTCACAAAGAGCGAGAGAAGCCTTTATAAAAACTTCGATAAAATTGCTAGAGCCAATGATCGACTGGGCGCTTTGCCTGATAGCATGGGTCGGACTAATAAAACAGTTAATCGTGATGATCCCGGAGTTGTTATAAAGTGCGTTTACTTCAGCAATACGACGAATATTTTCAGTCCGGCCTTCGTCACTATATGTTAGATCCTTGTTTAACCCAAGTCTTACATCGTCTCCGTCAAGCAGCTGGACAAAAAAGCCGCGATGAAAAAGCTCTTTTTCAAGAGCAAGACCGAGTGTTGTTTTTCCTGCACCGGATAAGCCGGTCATCCAGATTGATTTTGCGGATTGCTGAAGACGAAGCTCCTTTTGTTCTTTTGAGATCTTGGAAGTTAAATACGAGCTAACCATGAGTATAAGTTTGAATGCTACAAAAGTAGGATAATTCCTAACTTTGTAGCGGTTGAAATATTCCAATTTTCAAGGCGTTAGTTAATTGAAAGGTGGCAGGAAAATGGAAGGCGAACATCTGTTAATTAAAAAACTAGATCGGTTTATCCGGAAATATTACACAAACCGGATGATTCGCGGAGCCCTTCTTACGTTAGGAACGCTTACCGGAAGTTATTTACTGTTTATTATTCTCGAAAACCTATTTCGCTTTGATTCCATTGTCAGGACGGTACTTTTTTATCTGTTTTCAGGCATTGGGATGGTGACAATAGCATTCTGGATCATTCGCCCACTCCTCTCTTATTTTAACCTTGGACAGCGCATTTCATACGAAACGGCTGCAAACATCATTGGAAAACACTTTTCGGAAATAGAGGATAAATTGTTGAATGCCCTGCAATTGATCCAATTGAGGGAGCACGGGGAAGGTGATGTTGATTTGCTACTTGCCTCTATTGATCAGAAGATAAATAACATTAAGGTCTTTCAGTTTACCCTGGTCATCAACTATAAACGAAATTTAAAGTACCTGAAGGTGGCCATACCTCCCATCGCTATCATTTTACTTGCACTTCTTATTTCGCCTGCTTTCATTTCTGAGCCAACACACAGAATTATAGATTACAATACAGCCTATGAATCCTCATCTCATTTCAACGTTGAGATATTGAACCCGGATTTATCGGCATTTCAACAGGAGGATTTCGAATTGATGGTTAAGGTTATTGGAGAGGAGATCCCTTTTGAGTTCAATATCCAGACAGATGGGTATACATATCGGATGAAAAGGATTTCTGCTACGGAGTTTTCCTTTCTCTTCAAATCCATACAGAAGGAAACAACATTCAGAATTTCAACGACTGAATTTGTTAGCGCTGACTACATTATAAAGGTTTTTCCACGGCCAACAATCCTGTCCTTCACTGTTTTCCTGACATTTCCAACGTATACAGGAAAGGGTGTGGAGAAACTCGAAAACACGGGAGATATTGTTGTCCCTAAAGGAACTGAGATTGAGTGGCACTGGATAACAAAGGATGTGGAACTCTTGAATTTGAGGATGCTGGGACACGAAATCGTACTGAAAAAAGCGGGAACTAACCTTTTTACCTATAGTGAACGATGTACTTCATCAGGAAGTTACTCGATTCAGCCCGAAAACGATTTTAGCAATAGTAGCGATTCACTTTATTACAGAATTATTTGTTTGGAAGATGGCTACCCCTCTATTCTTACCGTCGTTCATTCCGACTCAGTACTACCATCAGCGCTGTTTTTCGATGGTTCGATTAAGGACGACTATGGCTTCAGCAAACTAGAATTTAACTACAAGCTGAAATCAGAAACCGATACAATGCTATTCGATCAGGGAACTATTGAACTTCAAATTGGCCATGATACACGGGAAGAGTTTTTTTACTACTCGATAGATGTGAACACGTATATTAAACATCCGGGCGATAGAATGAGTTACTATTTTGAAGTGTGGGATAACGACGGGATTAATGGACCAAAGTCAGCAAAATCTGAAATCAGAGAAATAAAGGCACTGACTATCAATGAAGTAGAGGCGAATGCAAATGCAAGCGAAAAAAGAATAAAAGAGGAGATAAAGAACTCAAAAGAGCAGGCAAAGGAAGTTGAAAAAGCAATTGAACAACTGAACCGGAAGATGATGGAGAAGCAGGAGTTGGATTGGCAAGAAAAAAGGGACGTTGAGGAGTTGATAAAAAAGAATGAAGAGATGTTAAATGCAATTGAAAAGGTGAAAGAGGAGAACCTGAATAATATTCATCGGGAAGAGAAGTTTTTGCAAACAAGTCAAAACGTGTTGGAAAAACAGAAAAGGTTGAATGAGCTCATGCAAGAGTTGATGACGGACGAGATGAAAAAGACATTGCGGGAGCTGAAAGAGTTGATGGAACAGGTGGATAAGACAAAGTTAAAAAGCATGATGGAGGAGATGAAAATGACGGCTAAAGAGCTGGAGCAACAATTGGATAGGAACCTTGAGTTGTTTAAACAGATTGAGTTTGAACGAAAATTGGAGAGCGCCATTTCTGAACTGAGAAAACTAGCTGAAAAGCTGGAGAAACTAGCTGAAAAAGTTGAACAGGAGGAGAATGTTTCAAAAGAGAATAGGGTAGAACAAATGAATTTGAACATCAGATTTGACTCCCTTCAGGCCGAACTTAACAAATTGATAGTAATGGACAAACAATTGGAACAGCCTGTTGGAATTGAGAAAACAGAACAGCAGCAGGACAGCATTGGGGTCTCTCTGAACGAAGCGAAAGATAAAATGGAGGAGAATAAGAAGAAAGAAGCAATAAAAAGCCAGAAAAAAGCAGGCAAGCAGATGAATCAACTGGCGAATGACCTGGAGTCAATGCAGAATGATTCGGAGATGGAACAATATGCAGAGGATGCACAGCAGATCCGCCAGATTCTCGAGAATTTGCTTACTACATCATTCGATCAGGAGAGGTTAATCGCCCGCACCAGAACAATTAACAGGAATGACCCTGGATTTCAGAATATTATTTCGGAACAGAGCCAGATGAAGGAAAATCTGGGGCCAGTCAGGGATTCTCTGATTGCAATTGGGAAAAGACAGTTTTTAATTCAGCCAATCATTACCAGAGAGCTGAATGCAATTAATCGGAATATTAATGAAACTGTAGTGTCACTGAACGATAGAAATATTGCTTTGTCACTTTCAAAACAACAATTTTCAATGACAGCAATCAATAATCTTGCTGTACTGCTTGACGAAGCGATGGAGCAAATGAATCAAAACATGAGCATGAGTATGCAGGGAAAATGCAGCAAAATGTGTCAGAATCCGACAAAGGGAAAGGGGCAAAAAAGCATGAAGAACATCAGGCAGATGCAGCAACAGATGTCGGAAAAGATGGATAGAATAAGAAAAGGGTTGGAAGAACAAAAGAAAGGGCAAACACAAAAAGGAAAAAAAGGAGAACGGGGTGAAAAGGAGGAAAAGGGAATGAATGAAGAGATAGCAAGGCTTGCCGCGGAGCAAGAGGCGATTCGCGAAGAGCTTCAGAAATATGAGCAAGCCTTGAAGGAACAGGGTGAGATGAATCAAGGGGGACTACAGAATGCGTTAAAGGAGATGGAACAAAATGAGAGGGATCTTATTAACAAAGAGGTGACCAGAGAATCATTACTGAGACAGCAACAGATCCTGACTCGATTGCTTGAATCGGAAAAAGCTGAGCAGGTCCGTGAGCAACAAGAAAAAAGGGAGGCAGATGAAGCAAAAAATCAAAAATATAGTAACCCGGACAAAAAATTTGAGTATAACAAGTACTCTGTAGGTGGAGCCGACATATTGAGGTATAAGGCCCTTCCGGTCAACCACTTCTACAAGAATAAGTCAATGAGGTATTTGATTCAAATTAGCAAATAATATGACAGGGAATTTTAGCACGATTACAATAAGGTCAATTGATGAACTCAACCGACTGGAGAAGTTCATAGAGGAGATATTGGACTACTACAATATTCCTGGGGAATATTTCGGAAATATTTTACTCGCGGTGTCAGAAGCTGCACAACTTAGTTTGAAGGGGAATGGGGACGTTATTGTGGAAATGGATAAAAGCCTGAAAGGTGTTTCTTTCAGCATCACAAGAAAGGATGCCACAGAGGAAGAGCTAGACGTGCTCGATAGGGCAATAGCAAAATCTACAATTGCAAGAGAGACATTTATTATAAGATCACTTGCGGATGAGGCTGAATTACTTCGGGATGGCAAGACGATCGAACTGAGATTTCACATTACGGGAATTAATTTGGAGCGAGCCCTCTTACGATCGGAAAAGCTGAAGAGTTATCTTACCAGGAAGGAAAAGGTAGTTGATAAGAATGAATGAAAAGAAGATACGTTTTTTTACTGAGGATATAACCTATCGGTTACAGGGGAAAGAGGTTCTGCGAAGAGGAATTGTACAATTGGTGAAGGAAAAAGATTACCAGTTGGGAGCAATTAATATTATTTTTTGTAGCGACATGTTTTTAAAGAGGTATAATAAAGCGTACCTCAAGCATGATTATTTTACTGACGTAATTGCGTTTGACCTTTCGGAAGAGAAGAAGATGATTTCAGGAGATATCTATATTTCGCTGGATAGAGTACGTGAAAATGCAAAAATGTATCATGTTTTGATCAAAAATGAGATTGCCAGAGTTATTATTCATGGCATTCTTCATCTGATGGGGATGGAAGATTCAACAGATGAATTGAAACGGGCCATGAAAATAGAGGAGGATAAGTTTCTTTCCGTCATTATGAGTGGCTGATAACCAGTACTTAAGAGTTAATTGTTCCACGTGAAACATCAAGTAAATAGTATCGAAAGGTATGACATTATCGTAATCGGTGCGGGTCATGCAGGTTGTGAAGCTGCTGCTGCAGCAGCAAATCTGGGATCTCACGTGTTATTGATTACAATGAACATGACAAACATGGCGCAGATGTCATGCAATCCGTCTATCGGAGGAATAGCTAAGGGCCAGATTGTTCGTGAAATTGATGCCATGGGTGGATTAACCGGGGAAGTAACTGATGATACAATGATTCAGTTCAGGATGTTGAATCTATCGAAAGGTCCGGCTATGTGGAGTCCTCGGGCACAGAACGACAGGATACTATTTTCAATTGAATGGAGAAAACGGTTAGAGAAAATTAAAACCCTGGATTTCTGGCAGGATTCGGTGACGGAAATTATTATTAAGAAGGAACGGGTGAGAGGGGTGGTTACTGCGATGGGAATGACATTTTATTCAACATCTGTTATCCTGGCAAATGGTACTTTCCTGAACGGAATTATTCATATCGGTGAGAAGCAATTTCAAGGTGGAAGGATAGGAGAGAGATCGTCAAAAAATCTTACGGAATGCCTGGAGGAATATGGCTTGGAGTCAAACAGAATGAAAACCGGGACTCCTGTGAGAGTTGATGGCAGAACCCTGGATTTTTCAAAAATGACTGAACAGCCGGGTGATGCGATCCCTGGGAAATTCTCTTTTTTAGAAACACCAAAATTACAAAAACAGAGGAGTTGTTACTTAGCCTTTACTTCAAGTGAAGTGCACGATATCCTGAAAACAGGGTTTGATAAATCTCCTTTGTTTACAGGGAGGATCAAAGGAACAGGACCCAGATATTGTCCTTCAATAGAAGATAAAATTGAACGATTTGCGTATAAAGAGAGACACCAGTTATTCATTGAGCCGGAGGGGTGGGATACAATGGAATACTATGTGAACGGATTTAGCTCATCATTACCGGAAGCGGTTCAATTTTCAGCATTACGGCGGGTGAAGGGATTTGAAAATGCACGGTTTTTCCGGCCTGGATATGCAATCGAATATGACTATTTTCCACCACACCAACTCTCGGTCTCGCTTGAATCTAAAGTGATTGAACACCTCTATCTGGCAGGTCAGATCAATGGAACAACTGGATATGAAGAGGCAGCCGCACAGGGGTTTATGGCGGGAATCAATGCACATCTTAAGTTGCAGGGAAGAGAACCATTTATCCTTAAAAGATCGGAGGCATATATAGGCGTTCTTCTTGATGATTTGATTACAAAAGGCACCGAGGAACCTTACAGGATGTTCACTTCAAGAGCGGAATACAGAATCCTGCTTCGACAGGATAATGCTGATTTACGATTGACAAGGAAAGCTCACGAACTTGGACTGGCTTCGGATACACGACTGGAGGCATTGAATGAAAAATATACCTCAATTGAAAAAATTATCGATTTTCTGAATAAGACAAGTATCTCTCCGGATGAAGCAAATACGATGTTAATCAGATGTGGCACTGCACCCATGCTCCAGGGGGCCAAGCTTTCTACACTCTTATTGCGTCCCCAGCTATCCATTAAGGATATGGTACAGGATTTGGCCCCCGTAGCACGCTTTGCTGAAAAATGTTCAGACTGCGTAACCGAAGTTATGGAAGAAGCGGAAATTCTTATTAAGTATGAAGGATACATAAAAAAGGAGCAAGAGGTAGCAGATAAGCTTTCAAGGCTTGAAAATATGCCGTTGAAACCCGGAATAGATTACCATATGTTAAAGTCAATATCCTCGGAAGCCAGAGAAAAACTAAGCTTGATAAAGCCCGAAACAATTGGCCAGGCAGCCAGAATTAGCGGGGTTTCCCCTGCTGATATCTCTGTATTAATTGTTCACCTTGGAAGGTGATTGTTCCACGTGAAACATGAAACCATGAAAGAAAAACTCTCAGCATGTCCGCTCTGTGATAGCCCTGAAGAGAGACTCTTCCTGGAAGGAGTTGATTATTTTCTGACCCGGGAGAAGTTTTCAATTGTTGAATGCAGTACCTGTGGCTTTCGGTTTACCAATCCCCGCCCAAGTGTTGAATCTTCCGGTAAATATTATCAAACAGATGAATATATATCACACGACGCAGGTAAAAGAGGAATAATTCCTACACTCTATGGGATTGCACGCCACCTTACCCTTCGTTCGAAATTCGGAATAATAAAGAGGTATTCCCCTGGGAATTCCATTCTGGATATCGGGTGTGGGACTGGAGAATTTCTGGATTATTGTCAGAAAATGGGACTCCATTGCATTGGGGTTGAACCTTCTGATAAAGCCAGAAATTTTGCGTCAACGACGTATGGCCTTGATGTGAAAGCTGATTTTCTTGCAGGGATAGAGAATTCCGATCGGTTTGATTGCATCACCCTCTGGCATGTTCTTGAACATATTCATAAGCTTGATGAGACACTGAAGAAATTATCCGGAATATTGAAGAAGGAGGGAGTGCTAATTGTCGCCCTTCCAAATAGTAACTCGTTCGATGCACAATATTATGGAAAGTTTTGGGCTGCTTATGATCTACCCAGACACATATATCACTTTACGAAGGGCTCCCTGAATAATCTTGCAGAAAAGTACAATCTCTCCTGTCAGAAAATTCTCCCGCAAAAATTGGATGCCTACTATATCTCTATACTCAGCGAAAAATACATGAAAGGGTCAACTAACTATATTCGGGCATTTTTTCGCGGCCTCATCTCAAACTGTAAAGCGGGGAACCCTCAAATAGGACATTCAAGCGAGATCTACATTCTGAAAAGCAAAATTTCTTAATTTTAAGCCTTAGAATGAGCTGAACCCCTGAATGAATGGTTACGATTACCTGACCCTGAAAACAGTCTCAGAAAGTCTGATTTCAAAATACATATAAAGGCCTGATTAACAGACAAGTAATGAAATCACCCCAAACATATAGGAAAACGATATGCATAAGTTGTCTGATTATTGGGTTGATTGCCATCTTATTTCTGATAGTCATTCCATGGCAGGGTGAGAAGAGGGAGAACCCCAATGAGATCCTAAATAGATTTGAATCCTTTCTTCAGGAACACGAAATGCATATTCGGGATGAGATTGGATTTATATCGCAGCGGTTTCTGAGCGACTCCACGACAATTTTAACAAAGGAACAACTGCAAGCAATTCCGAACCCGGATGATCGGGAGTTAACCCTTCTGATCTACCAGAAAGACGATCTGGTTTACTGGTCTGATAACGCAGTGCCCTTTTCCATTTTCACATTTCCTGAACTGACATCTTCACCCACAATCATCAAACTTGCAAATGGATGGTATGAACTATCCGTTTCAAAGAGAGGAATTTTTACTATTGTCGGCTTTTGCATGGTAAAGCAGGAGTATCCTTTTCAGAACCAGTACCTAAGAAACGACTATACTGGGATAATTCAGATCCCTGAAGAGGTGAAGATATCATTGCATGAGGGAATGTTCAATGCCTATTCAACACAGGGCAATTTCTTATGCTCTCTGGAAATCCCTGCTAATTTGCCTCCCAGGAATGATCAGGGGGGATTGGTCTTTGTTCTTATCCTCGCTTACATCTTTTTAATCGCCTTCCTATACTGGTTTTCATTTCGGCTACAAGCTGTATTCCAAAACCGGCACTGGCTTTTTTTTATTCTGACGATCGACATCCTGATCCTTCGTGGCTTGCAGTTTCAACTTCAATGGCCTGCCGCGCTTTACAACTCGGATCTGTTTGGCCCTGTTCTCTATTCTTCGTCCTGGCTGTTTCCGTCGCTGGGAGATTTTTTGATTAACAGCCTGCTGATATTCGTCGTCTCGTTTCTGTTTTATCTTACCTGGCCAACAAGATCAACTGCAAGGGCAAATTCCAAATTTAAAACATCCGTTTATACAGCGACAAAATTTCTATTAAGCCTTTTCGCATTGATACTGGTAATGGCAGGGATTGACAGTCTGGTGATTCATTCAACGCTTCCCATGAACCTGGAAAATATCTCGCGCTTATCGTGGGAAAGTATTCCAGCTTTTACAAGCATCGGATTTCTTGCCCTGGCCTGGATCCTTTTTACCTTGCGATTGACTGTTCAGGAGATACAAACAGGCTTATTACAAGGAGAAAACAACAGAAGGAGTTTTCCTTTGGCCTGGTTTTTTCTGGCGATGGCTCTCTTCGCAGCAATTGCTACAGTCGTGTTGAACCAGGCAAATAATCAGCGCGAAAAGGAGCAGCGGGAACTGATCGCTATGAAGTTGGCTGCTCGCCAGAACCCTGTGACAGAGCTGATTCTCCAGCAATCAGTTGACGCAATTCAAACCGACACGATCGTACGGCAAATCCTCGTTGCTCCAGAAATGAGTGAAGCCGAACAGCAGGTGATCGACGACAGTACGGTGTCTTACCTTTTATATCAATATTTCAAGGATTACTGGAACAATTTCAATATCCAGGTAACCATATGCAGGCCTTCCAAAACCTTACGAATCCAACCCCAGGGATTTATCGTAGGATGTTCAGGCTACTTCGAAGAGGTGATCTCTTCATTCGGAAAAGTAAGTCAGAATGGGATCTATTTTCTCGACTACGGCTATGGCAATGAAAATTACATTACCCGACTTCCCATAGCGGGGAGTGAATCCATCCTGTATATCGAGATCAGCTCAAGAAGCACCTATAGGGATCTTGGTTACCCTGAATTACTGGTTGACCGGAGAACCTATGATGTCCCTGACCTGGCGGGCTATTCCTATGCATTTTTTCAGGATAATCAGCTGGTTCACAGGGTAGGGGAGTATACTTACGGATTTGAGTTGAGTGGGTATGTTGATACGGCAACGGGAACGCTTCTCCCGACTACAGATCAAATGGATCATTTTCTCTACAGAATAAATGACAAGGATTCACTACTGATCAGTAAATCTCTGCCTTCCTGGTTGAATATCATTTCACCTTTTTCCTACCTGCTGATTTTCATGGTTCTTCTATTTTCAGTGGGTTATGGCATTCTGCATATTGGTGATCTCAAGACTGTCACCGCCCTTTCCCTTCGAAACCGGCTTCAGCTATCGATGCTCGGAATGATCATCACATTATTTCTCATCACTGGAGTTCTCATGATGGTCTATCTCACCTGGCTGAATAGTGAAAAGAATGAGGAGAACCTGCTGGAGCGTACATTATCGATCCTCATTGAAGTTGAGCATAAATTTGACAATCTGAATGATCTGCGGGATGCCGGGGATGAAGAACTTGAAAATATTTTGATCAAGTTCTCCAATGTGTTCTTTTCAGATATCAACCTGTATGATCCGCAGGGAATCCTTCTGGCTTCATCCCGACCAAGAATCTTCCAGGAAGGACTGATCTCTGACCTGATAAATCCGAGGGCTTATAAGCGGTTGCATGAGAAACGGACTTCCATGTTCGTACAAACGGAGCATATAGGAGCGCTTAACTACCTTTCTGCCTATGTCCCTTTTTATAATACGCAAAACAAACTGATGGGATATCTTAATTTGCCCTATTTTTCAAGGCAGGATGATCTAAAACGAGAGATTTCCACTTTTTTGATAGCTTTTGTAAATATATACGTTCTGTTTTTGTTGATAGGGGCGCTGGTGGCATATCTGGTGAGTAATTACATCACCGCCCCGTTGAAACTACTCGCACTGCGTATTGGACGTATACGTATCGGAAAAACAAATGATAAACTGGTCTGGCGTCGAGAAGATGAAATCGGAAAGCTGGTGGAGGAGTACAACCGGATGCTTGATGAATTGATTATCAGTGCAGAAAAACTTGCTGTTTCGGAACGGGAATCTGCATGGCGTGAAATGGCACAGCAAGTAGCTCACGAGATAAAAAACCCTCTAACCCCAATGAAGCTGGGAGTTCAATACCTGCAAAAAGCCTGGGAAGAGGGTGCTGAGGACTGGGGTATCCGGTTGAAACGGTTCTCGGATGCGTTGATTGTTCAGATCGATACATTGAGTGCCATTGCCTCCGAATTTTCTTATTTTGCCAGGATGCCGGAGCCTGAAAACGAAATCATAAACATGGATGATCTCGTCAGAGATTCACTGATGATCTACAAGGATGTTTCAGCCATTCAGATTATATTTCACCCATCCTTGCCCGTAAAAGCGGTATATGCAGACAAGAGGCAGCTTCTCAGGGTGTTCAGCAATCTGATAAATAACGCGATTGAAGCGATAGAAGCCCGGCCCGATACCGATGGAAAGATTGTGGTAGAGACTCAGCGTGAAGGAGATGAAAATATTGTCACTATTTCAGATAATGGAAAAGGGATAAGGACGGAGGAGGCAGAAAAGATTTTTCAACCTAATTTTACCACTCGAAGCGGAGGAGCAGGCCTTGGACTGGCCATCGTAAAAGGGATCGTTCATTCTGTTGGTGGGGCCATCAGTTTCACTTCCGAACCAGGCAAAATGACTACCTTTACAATCCGGTTTCCGGCTGCATCTGCCCCGGTATCAGGATAAAAGTCATGAAAAAAATTAATTACCTGTTCTTTCTGCTCGGGTTGATTCTGTCAGCCGGATGTCAGCCGGATAATCCGAATGGGGCTTATTATCCGTTCAAGAACCACACCTGGAAACGGTTCAACATTCTTAAGTTCGAGCTTCCTGTCAACCGATCAGAGAAACCTTACACGGTTGTTTTCTTTGCCAGACACAACCAGGATTTCCCTTATAAATCACTCGATTTCAATATGATCATGAATACCCCTTCCGGGGAAGAGCGCATCAGGGAATTTCAACTGATGATCCGGGGCGCTGACGATAAATTTCTTGGAAATTGCGAATTGGAAATTTGTGAAGCATCCACTGTGCTCAATAATGAACTCTATATTGACAAAGAAGGAATACTCCTTGTCGAACTTGAAAATCTGATCCCCCGTATAGAAACAACCGGCCTATTGGGTGTTGGCATCCGGCTTCAGCAGGAATGACAGGATCCTGCGGCACGCTACCTCATCTTTTTCCATCTGTGACACCAGTTCATTCAGGGAGTCGAACTGGATTTCATCACGAATCCGATCAAGAAATCGGATAGAGATATCCTCTCCGTAGATATCTATAGTGAAATCAAAGATATTCACCTCCACAGTAAAGGATGGTTGATCAAGGGTAGGTCGAAAGCCGATATTGGCCATTCCAGGATAAATTACTGATCCAAACTCTACGGTGGCAGCATAAACACCAATAAGATGATGGAACCTTGAGGCATCAGGAAGATCCAGGTTGGCTGTGGGATAACCCAGCTTTCTTCCCAGTTGGTTCCCTTTGATTACAGTGCCGGAAATGGAGAAAGGGAGCTTCATATTATTCGCAAAACTACGAATATTTCGCCTAGTCTTTTTCCTGGACAGCCTCTTTTTTAGCGCTCTTCTTGATCTTAACCAGTTCGACCACGGCATAGATATAATGGCCCCATACACCTGCCAGCAGAATGATTAAGGTGATCATCATCCAGATTGGAGCTACCGGGGTCCATAGCTGACGGGTTGGTTTATCCTGACTTTGGAGATGTTTGGGAATGGCCCAACCACAGGTGGCTTCACCTTTCACATAACCGAAGGAGTCGTGTTCATCGATCTGGGCAATGACGGTTAAGTTACCCAGGGAGTCGCCAACAAGTGTCAAAGGAAACTCCATTGAGCCGGATCCATCTTGTTCAAGCCAAACTTCTCCTATTGGCATGGGACGAAAGAGGCTTGGAACAAATAGGAGAATCGTCTCATCTGAAATTGGTTCAGCCTCTCCATCGGATGAAAACTGAAAACCCGTAACCCGGATGAATTTGACAGAATCCTCCTCGTAAAAGGAGACCTCCAGCCTGGCAGGTTTTGACATGAACGTCTCAGATGATGAAACGTAATTGTCTGTTCCTGTAAAATCAGCCATGTAGGTAACCATTCCCTCTTTGTTTCGGGGTAACGATGAGGTTGGAATCATGACCTGGGCTTTCCCGGTAGAATCGGTGAAGGCTTCCCCGGCTTTCATCTGTTCATCATTGCCTGACAGTGTGAATGATATAGGGGCATTCTGTAGGTCGACACGCACTCTCCCATTACGGATATAGAGATTTGCAGTAAGGACAACCGTGTCATTTGAGGTATAAGTTGCAAGGAATGAGAGGTATGTATCCAACGGTTCAACTTTTTCCGTTTCGGTCTCTTCCTGGGCAGAAAGAGCGGGTGAGATGATCATCGGGACCGAAATCAACCAGAAAAGGGCAGCTAATGTGAACTTGTTCATAGGTCTGGATATATGCTGGTTTAACATCATTTAAATTAGGATTTCTTCTTCCTCCAATTCAGATGAATCGGCCATCTCACTCACATTGATGATGGGGATGAATTTGGATCCAATTGTGAAAGCCAGCGCAAAAAAGGCGACACCGGCTGCAGTAAGCGCCCACTCTACCCAGGTAGAATTATAGAAGAGCCAATCGGGCCGGGAGTCCTGGATAGGAAGGTAAGGAGATTCCAGGGTTGGGACTACAATCAGATAGCGGTTAACCCAGAGCGCTAAGATTACAATGACTGCCGAAATAGTAATATTATTGATGGTCCGGAGCTTTTTGATCCCTACTACAACCATCGGCAACAACACGCCCACATAGTTGGAGAGGATGAAGAGCCAGTAGTATTCATCAAACAACAGGTTGATCAGAAGCTCATCGTTCCGTTCCGAGCCGTACCATTTTGTCAGGTAATCGCTGAAGGTAAAGTAACCAAAGAGGGCAGCTAAAATCAGCATCAGAACACCCACATTTACAAAGTGTTTCCGGGTGATGTACTTTTCCAGGTGGTAGAGTTTGCGAAACAGCCACATGACGACAATCATCACCCCGCATCCTGAAAAGACAGCTGCTATCACAAAATAGGGCCCGAAGATGGTACTGTGCCACCCCGGTTGGAGCGTTACACTGAAGATCCATGCAAGTACAGAATATACGATGACCGCAATGGCGATAACCATCGCTGCCATGATATCGGTAGCTTTGTGAAGTCTTTCTCTCTGCTCAGTTGTTCCTGTATAACCAAGCGCCAGCCATGTATATAGCTTACGTTTCCATTTGGGGATCCGAATAGCCTGAAAATCACGGATTGCAGCGATGTCCCTGAGAAGGGCCAGGTAGAGAAATATCAAACAGCCGAAAATATCCGTGGAGATTGCAATGACGTCCCATGTGATTGGAGACTGGATCCGGCCAAAGATAACCAGGTAGTAAAGCCGGTCAAGACGCCCGATACAAAGCAGGATGTAGCAGGGGCCGATCAACAGGGCGATGATGGTGATGAACTCTGCTATCCGGTTGATTGGTTTCCGCCATTCGGCTCGAAAGAGATGAAGGGTACCTGAGATCAGAGCGCCTGCGTAGCTGACTCCCATGAAAAAGATAAAATTGACGATGTAGATTCCCCAAACCACATTATCGCGCATCCCGGTGACGATATGCCCATAAGCAATCTGTACATAGAGTGCGTAAAACCCAAGGGCGACGATGGCAGCCAGGAAAAACATCCAGATAGCCTGGATAAAAGTGGTATGCTCAATCTGCGGTGCAAATTCCTTGAGTAATGTTATTTCTCTTTCATTTGGCATGTTTATTTCCTCCTTTGCTTCTTAACGTATGGTGTGGATTCATACCTCTTTTCAACCTCTTCATCCAAACCGTCAAATCCGCGATCTACAGGGAATTGGCGTTCGACAGGTGGCAGGTAATATACACTGGGACGGGTCCCCAGAACCTCAAGGTAACGGTAGCCGGCCCGGTCACGGATCAGCTTGCTGAACTGGTATGTTTCTGTTCCGTTGGTTACAACATCCTCGTCGATATCTCCGAAATAGATCACACCCATCGGACAGGAGGCAACACAATAAGGCAATTTTCCAACCCGGATCAGGTCGGGACAGAAATCGCATTTTGAGACTGTTCCCTCAACTCCCGGGCTGCCGGCTTCCGGAGAGTATGGTTGTGTATCTTCATCGAACTCTTCATAGTGTCTCCAGGCAAAAACCCGTGAAGAATAGGGGCATCCTGTGATACAAAACTTACAACCGATACACCGTTCATTATCAATCAGAACAATCCCATCGCTCCTCTTGTAAGTGGCGCCAACCGGACAAACGGATACACAAAGTGGGTTGTCGCAATGGAAACATGGCTTCGGAAACCAATACGGTGCCGTGTTTTCGGTATCCTGTAGCAGGTATACCTTCATGAACTCCTGGCCTTTGGGCAGATGGTGCCCTTTCTGGCAGTTCTCCACGCAGGCACGGGCGTTTTTACACCGGGCAAGGTCGATGACCATTACAAATTTTTTCCCCGGGATCCCTTCGCGCGACTCTTCCCGGGAAACACGCGGGTACTTGATATGTCCTTTATCTACCTCAACAATCTCGCCCCCGGTAGTAAGTACCTTGACCTTTTCACCGGTTTCTGCAGCCCGTGTATCCAGGTACGCTTCCACCAATCCTCCGGTAGCAACCACACCGGCTCCCGCAACCAGGCTTTTCTTCAGAAAATCCCGGCGGGAGCTCTTTTTCGGATTGTTATCTGATTCTTCTTTCACGGATATAGGTTTAATAGGTTAGCTAATTAATGGGGTTCATGATACCCATTCATGATGCTTTTAAAGTTGGCCCACGGATTTTTCCCGATCGTACAGAAATAGATGTGAACGAACATGAATATTGAGATGATAAATCCGGAGATGATATGGAACAGGTCGGTCAGGTGGAGGCCACTGGTTCCGATGATGGTAGTTGGAATTGTTTGCGGATAGAACAACGCCCATCCAGAGATGAAAACGACAGGAACAAAAAGATACATAATGAAGACATAGGAGAAGCGTTGCAACGGGTTGAATTTATTTTCACGGCTGATAGGGAAAGGAGGAGACTCGCCTTTAAAAATCCCGAATGCATAATATTTTGCCTGGGTCATCAGCCGCTTAACAAGGCCCCTGAATTCAATCTGATACTGTTTTCCGTTATAGGCGAACAGGTTCCCGATAAAAAAGATGAGATAGTTTACCGTTAGGATGATCCCTGCTATATTGTGGATGGCAACGGCTGTATTGAAGTTGACCAGAGCAACAGAGGGACCCGAAAGCTGCATGCTGATACCGGTCACGATCAGGATCAGGCAGAGAAGTGCATTCATAAAATGCCAGATCCGAAGCCAGATGGGATAAAGGTATAATCTTTCTTGTGCCATGGATATCTATTTTTTAATGATTCTTAGAAAAGAGTGAATTGTGATGCCTACAATAACCCCGGCAAAAAGCAACAGGCTGATGATATTGAGGGTTTGGTTGCGACTTGCGCCGATGACTACAGAATCACTTGTTGTAATCCCTCTGAAAATGCCATCGTGGCTACGGACCTCCTGAGCTTCATACTTATAGAGAGAGGCCAGCAGTTCAGGGTTATTGGAGTGACACTTTTTACAGTTCCTGACCGCCAGCTCCTTTGGCAGTACTTTGTGTTTAACCAAAACACTGTCGGTTTGCTTTTCAGTATGGCATTCAATACAGCGGACAGAGGCGAGATGCAACTCTTGGTTTGGCAACCAGTCGTGGCTCTTGAGCAGGTTTGGCCGTTTACGATCGGTCAGTAGCTGAAACCTTCTATAATCACTATGGCAATCAAGGCAGATTGTGTTGTCATAGACAACGGTCTCTCTGATATTTTCGTTGGTCCGGGCATTGATCTTGTACGTATGGGGATCGTGGCACATCCAGCATGTGAAATCATCGCTGTGCTTTTCGGAATGAACACTTTCCTGGAATTCGGCATTAACTTCCTCAAAGTGATATTGAGCATAGTTCTCATCCCCTTCATGGCAATCCAGGCAAGAGTACTTGTATTCCATGCGAAGGATCCCTTCATGGGGAAAATTTTCATATTCTTCAGAATGGCAATCAGTACATTTGAACGAGCGGTGGTTGGAAACATAAAAGTCATTGGGAGAGATGATTAACTCGGTATACATCTCCTGGTTAACCATCCGGCCCTGTTCCGTATTTTCATACGTATACTTCGACTGTCCGTGGCACTGAAGGCATTTTTGGTTCTCGTCAGAGTTTGGGAACTGGGCAAAATCTGTTGTTGGCTCTTCGGGAGCGATCCGGCTGGTTTGTCTGTCATCTTCATATTTCAGTGGCTCTGCCGAGTAATCAAAGGCAAAGATGATGATGGTCAGAAGAATGAGGACAATGACAAGCCAGGATGGCCTGATGTAAATTTCTCTCATCATACCTAATTTATTTAACTATGTTATATGTGTTAAAAGAAAAAGGATGCTAACTTGACTGTATATCATTAACATCCTTCTTCATCATGGATTAGCATGTCATTACTTCATGGTTCGCATGTAAGCAACCAACGCCCAGCGATCAGCCTCACTGGTTACCTTTTTTTCGAAATTGGGCATCTCATCCCTGCCAATAAATGACATGTAGTACATATCACCGTCTGTTTTCTTTTGAAATGCAGCGGAAGAGAAATCACCCGGGAACGTCTTTAACATAGCGGCTTTCGGGCCATCACCCAGGCCCTTGCTGCCGTGGCATGATTTGCAGAATTTTGACCAGAGCATTTTCCCGTCGGCAAGAGCGTTTGCATCACCAGCTTTCACCGTGCTTTTCATAGCTTTGTATTTAGCCGGGATGTCCCATGGCTTGGCGTCCTGAGAATAGACTGCGGTCACAAAAAAGAGTGCAATCACACAGGTGATCGAGTAAATCAATGTTTTTTTCATGGTTTTTGGTTATTTATAGGTTAAACATTAGTTGGTATTAGAAGTTCCATAAACGGGTCATGTTAAATCCAAACATGATGGCTCCGTTGAAGAAATCATTTTGGTTATACATGACGATATCCTGGGGTAACAACCCTGGTGCAGCAGAGACAAAAATGTGAAATGCGTGGGTACTTGTTGAAATTTCAACGCCCAATCCAACGTTTGGCAATGGCGACTTGGGGCCGTAATAGATTCCTTTCTGTCCGTATTTCAAGATAAACGGTGTATCGTAACCAAGCATCAAAGGCACTTCACAGCTCGCAACGATAGAGGTTTGCGGGCTAACCTTAAACCGTGCAATGGCAGAAATGGAAAAAGCGTCGTTTTTAATCGTCGTATCCACCTTGTTGAAATGGACAAAAGCGAATCCCATCTGCATGGAGAAAGAGCGGCAGAACCGGCGGGCAAACATCAGCTCGTGGAAATAGGAGAAGCGGTCAACAAAGGCATAATCCATGCCGAAGTTGGATTTGTCACTAGCATTAAGAGCCATGTTACCATAGTACCCAATCGTTAATGGGAAGCCACCCTTGCGTTGATGGAAAAAGGTATACTTCACTGAGAGATCCTGGTACCGTTTGTTTTTTGTGGTACCGAATCCGATCATCAGATTATCGGTGATGCTGTAATTCAATGCCATCCGGATATTGGTCGCACCCCAGATTCCGAAGAGGTCAGTGAATCCGTTCTGAATTGTACCGAAGCGGTGTTGCAGAACAAACTCCAGGGTATTCGAGGGATAGGTTTGTACGGTTTGATCATCCATAAAGATGCCACTTTCGAAGGGTGCCCGTTCAAGGGGTTTTTTCTCTGCTTTCTCCTCTTCAGGTTCCTGGGCAAAAACGTTGCCAAAACCGACAAGGAGCAGGAGTAAAACCAGGAGACTTTTTTTCATATGTATTGTTGTGATCATGTTTAATCGTATTTCGTGATTTAAACTCCGTTAATTGTTCTTTGCACCTTGCTGAATCCAGACGAGCACTTTCCCGGCATCTTGTGCATTGGAATAGGCTGCCATGGATCCGCCGGTGGTCATGGATGTGTAGATGATGCTTTGGTCTGGCACCAAATCATTGATAAATCCACCGGTGATTAAGGCGTTGTAGGAATCGTCTGGGGTAAGAGCCGGAGGAGGCCCGCCAACAGGATGACATCCAACACACCCTTTAGCCCATATTGGTTGGATATCCGTTGCATAGCTAACCGGGATTGTGGGGTCCGGGACATCATAAGTGATTTTCTCGTATTCACAAGAAAACAAGACAATCATACCAACAATGAGTATGATCATGTTTAAAAATTTCCTCTTGTACATAATAAAGGGTTTAAATTATTTTTTCAAAGATATAAAAAAGGCTTCAGTTTTTACAACTGAAGCCTTTTTTATGTATTACTCAGGAATTAATAACCCAACGAAGTGAGGTAGGCAATTCCTTCATCCAGCATGCCATCGACATATTTGTAGTTATGGACTCCCATACTGCGGTCTGCTTCAACCATGTTGAAGTTCCAAACGGTAGCCATCATTTTCTCGCAATAGGTTCCAGGAACCATCAGTGCAGAAGCATTCAGCACATTTGCAGCCTGAAGTTGTGCCAATAACGTGGCAGTTTTTCCTTCAATGATCGTCTGTTTGCCGCCATAGTCGAAGGTCGTCAATCCAACATGACAATTGGTCATGTTGCAACCTTTTACATTATCAGTTTCTGTGCCATGAGAATCATAGGTCATATTTAATGTATGTCCTCCAGCCTGGGCGCCAAACGCTTCGGCTCCGTGGCAGAAAACGCAGGCAGTCTTTCCTGTATGCCAAGAATTGGTGAATTTAGCTCCGGTTTCAAAGCCTCCGAGACCGGCAAGGATCAAGCCTTGCGGGCCATGGTGCGGTCCCCAGCGCGAGTTGCTCGAAGCAATGACAATGGAATCAGTGGTGCTGGTAGGATTTGTAACAGGAGGAGAAGCAACTCTTGCCTGGTGGCAGCGGGCGCATAGGTTACCGCTTGGGTAGAGGGCTCCTTCGTATTCAACAGCCATATCCTGTGGCTGGCCAAGCCTGTTGGTGAAGGCAGATGTGACACGAAGATCCCAGTCAGTTGTCGTATAACTGTCGTGAATCATGTGACAGGTGCGGCATCCCGGAGGTGCTGGATTCTGAATAGCGTCAGCACAGTCTTCCAGACCGGTTTCCAGAACCTCTTGAAATCCCTGGCTGGTGTGACAAGGAGCGCAGTTTGCTGCATTCCGCTCAAAATCCAGGCCAGTTCCATGGAAAGAATTGTCATACTGTAAGATCTTGGCAACAATCAGTTCTGAGAAATTGTGGCACTGCGTACAGGTCGCGTTGGCATCCTGACCATTTGTGCCATCTGCACCATTCGCTCCAGCAGGGCCCTGCGGACCCTCTTTAGTACAGCTGGTAAACATCAAACTTGCCGCGGAAATCATCATGCCGGCAGCAAATAAATAGGTTAATACTCTTTTCATACGGTTTTGGTTTTTGTTAAATATTCATTTTCTCTCAATAACACAAACAGGTATAGGCGTTCAGTCTGGAGACAAAAATAGCGGAATTCATTGTGTTATTGGATTAACAAAGTGGTGAGATTTAGTCATCCAGATAGTGATATATGTCCATAGATTATTGACATATATCAATAATAAGAATGATAATTGTCAACAAACAAAAGGGTATGGAAATGCCAGATAAAAAACAATACGCTGATAATCAAGTAGCTTTTAACCTGTTTGGCTGATTTGTCTAAGTTGCTTTTCGTTCAGGATCTCGATGGTATTACCAGTTACTTTCAGGATGCCCTCATCTTTCAGTTCTTTCAGAATGCGGATGGAACTCTCTTTTGACATTCCGGAAAGGTCGGCAAGGTCCTGGCGGGAGATAGAGATTTCGAAGGGATTTTTCCCGTAAATCTTCTCCCGGAGGTAAAAAAGGACGTCGGCTATTCGCCCGGGCATCTGTTTCTGCGTAAGACTTACGACCTGGTCGAAATTGAAAATAGCCTGGCGTGAGATCCGCCGGATAAACTCTTCAGCAAAATCCGGATTTTGCCTGATTAGCTGCTTGAAGATATTCACATCCACCAGGCAGGCAGTGGTCTCTTCCACTGCCGCCGCTGAATAATAGTGGCGGTTATCAACGTAGGTTCCCGGCCCAAAGATGTAATCAACCGGTTTTACCAAGGCAAGGATCAGGTTCTTTCCGTATCCTTCAATATATAATTTGGCAAGCCCTTTGGTCAGGCAGACAAAATGTGGTGACGGAGTTCCCTGTTTGAATAGGATTTCACCGGCTTTGTAATGAACCGTATATCGGCCCTGATTGATCTGCTCAAGCTCCTCCTGTGTCAGGCTGTTGAAGATGGATGTTTTGCAGTTACAGTTCTTGCAATTCTCCGACTCCTGCATCTTGTTCATACAAATCCAATTAGATCAATTACGCGATGAATGCAAATATACAATTAAATTGATCTTGACCGATAAAATATTTGATACGAATCAATAATCCATTGATCTATCTCAACATTGTGAAATAATTAACTGATTATTAGGATGATTTAAACGGTTTTTGTCAGGATGTGAATTTCAGCAAGTATTCGGCAATCTGAATGGCATTGGTAGCGGCTCCTTTTCGAAGGTTATCGGAAACGATAAACAGGTTCAGTGCGTTGGCCAGGGATTCATCCCGGCGGATGCGACCTACAAAAACATCGTCCTTCCCCTCAGCCAGGATTGGCATAGGATACACGTTGTTTTTAACATCGTCGAGAATTGTAATTCCAGGCATCTCTGTAAGGATGGAATAGATATCCTGAAGGTTGAACGATTTAACAAACTCAATATTGACAGCTTCCGAATGGCCTCTCATAACAGGCACCCGTACGATTGTTGGAGAGACCATGATAGATGAATCGTTCAGAATTTTACGTGTCTCGGTCACCAACTTCATCTCTTCCGATGTGTAACCATTCTCCTGAAAGGGACCTCCATGGGGAAAGAGGTTGAGGTCGATCGGATGGGGGTATGCCATTTCGCCAGCAATCCCCCTGCGTTCGTTCTCAAGCTGCCTGACTGCCCTGGCGCCGGTACCTGTAACCGATTGATAGGTAGAGACGACAATCCGTTTGATCGAATACCTGACGTGAAGCGGAGCCATCACCATTACCAGCTGGATGGTAGAGCAGTTAGGATTGGCAATGATGAAGTCATCCGGCGTAAGGATCTCCGCATTGATCTCGGGAACAATCAGCGGGATCGCAGGATCCATCCGCCAGGCTGAGGAGTTGTCGACCACCCGAATCCCCGCTTCGGCATACCTTGGCGCCCATTCGCGGCTAACATCCCCACCCGCCGAAAAGATAGCTATGTCGGGTTTTTCGCCGATCGCTTGCAGGTGATCAGTAATCAGGTACTCCTGGTCGCGAAACCGGATCAATCGCTCTTTCGAGTGTGGTGAAGCCACTGGGATCAGCTGGCTGACAGGAAACGAACGCTCTTCCAGAATCTTTAAAGCAACTCGTCCAACCAAACCGGTAACACCTACGATTGCTAGTTTCATGGGGCAAAGATAAAAGATATTGCTATGATTTGTACATGAAGCGGAACTCGACGTTGCTAATTGCTATGAATTTTTTGGATAGGACCTTTAACCTTTTAGTATGTTTTCCGATTAATGGAGAAAAAACGATGAGAACTGGTACTTTTTTCATTTTCCTTCTGATGCTGTTGGGTTCGGTAATCCTTAAAGCACAGGTTCTGGATGATTTTTCTGATGGCGATTTCAGCTTTAACCCTCGATGGCAGGGAGACTCTTTGCACTTCGAGGTGAACAGTGCCAAACAGCTTCACCTGAAATGGGCAGGCAGTGATACCTCTTTCCTGGCAACCCCCGGCAACTGGCTTGGAGAAACCGAATGGAACGTTTGGGTGAAACTCTCTTTCAACACTTCGGCAAATAACTTCATGAAGGTCTATCTTACAGCTGACCGGATGGAACTGGATCAGCCGCTGAATGGTTGCTTTCTGCAGGTGGGAGGGGGAAACGACAGCATGTATATCATGAAGCAGACCGGTGAAACAATTCACTCCCTCTTTTGTTTCCCGGATGTTACTACGGCGCAATCAACCAATACGTTTCGGATTAAAATTATAAGGGATGCAACCGGCTTATGGAGCGCCTGGACAGATCCTGCCGGTGGAGGTGCGTATATTGCACAGGGCTCATGGTTCGATACTACACTCCAGACAATTCCCTGGTTTGGTATCTGGTGTAAGTATACTTCAAGCAACGCAGCAAAATTTTATATGGATGATGTCTATGTTGGCCCCGTCATTCGGGATACAGTTCCCCCGTCACTTTCAACATTGACCTTGCCCGATAGTTTGCATATCCTCCTTCTCTTCACAGAAAACCTGGAGTTGATTGGAGCACAAAATTGCTTTAACTACACCTTACTTGGCAATATGCGTCATCCTGTGTCTGTCGTATCTCCGGCAGAGAATCCAAATGAAGTCCTGTTAAGTTTTGAACAACCCCTGCCAGTAAAGGTTACAGACACATTGCAAATTAGTAACATTTCCGACCAGGCTGGAAACCGGATGCAGGATACGCTGGTTCCTTTTGCCCGTTTTGAACCGCGTGCTTACGACATCCTCATCCATGAGGTGATGATGGACCCGGAACCGGTGGTTGGGTTACCTCCGGTGGAATATGTGGAGTTGTACAACAGGACAGAGTTTTCTATTGACCTAACGGGATGGTACTTTGATGCAAGCAGTACCCGGAAAACCTTCCCGGCTGTTTCAATTCCTGCTTACGGGTTCCTGTTGCTTGTCCACGATAGCTCCCTGGCAGATTTCGGCCCTACAGTTTCGCTCTTCACCTCCGCAACCAGCCTTGTAAACGACGGGACAACCCTGGTCCTGCGAAACAGTCGCCTGCAAATCATCCATACCGTGACTTACTCCCCGGAGTGGATCACTGAGTCGTGGAAAGAAGATGGTGGTTGGTCGTTGGAGATGATTGATCCTGATAATCCATGTGGGTGCGAAGATAACTGGAGCTCTTCTCAGGATCCCCTGGGAGGAACACCCGGAGAGGTGAATTCTGTCAGGGCATCCAATCCTGACCTGGATCCTCCGGAGCTGCTTCGAAGTTACCTGGCGGACAACAACACCTGGGAGCTCCGATTTTCAGAATCCATCGATACACTAACGGTGGCAGATCCCTCAATATGGGTTCTTGAACACACCGGGATACAACCCGAATCCCTGGCTCCGGTATCTCCCGCGTACCGATCCCTGAGGCTTACCTTTGCCGAACCCTTTTCTGCGGGCTCTATCTTTAAACTTACAGGCTCACCTGATATCACCGATTGTGCCGGCAACAGGGCTAATTCAACCATGATCACAGAAGCCGCTATCCCTGACATGATCGACAGGAGTGATGTGATCATCAATGAGGTGTTGCATGATCCCTATCCGGGTTCCTCCAGGTTCATTGAGCTCTTCAACAGGTCGAACAAGGTAGTGGACCTGAAAGATCTGGCACTGCTTGTGTCAGACACGGGAGCTTTCCCGGGCATTGAAGGGGGCACGTTGTTAACCAGTGAGCCCTACCTGATGTTTCCGCTTGATTTTGTGGTAGTTTGTAGCAATGAAGGAAGTGTCAGGAAGCATTATCACACACCTAATCCACATTATTTTCTGGAAATGGCCTCCTTTCCCACGATGAAAAACGGTAGCGGCGCCATCAGGCTGATCCGCTCCAGGGATGAAGAGCTTATTGATGGGATGGAGTATCACACTGGGATGCACTATCCTTTACTCAATTCTGTTGAGGGCGTCTCCCTGGAGCGGATCAGCCCTGAGAGGCCTGCGACAGACCCGTCAAACTGGCACTCTGCGGGCGAAAACACGGGCTATGCCACCCCCGCCTATGAGAACTCCCAGTGGCTGGATCCTGATGTGACAGAAGATTTGATTACCATCGTCCCCTCCGTGTTTTCGCCCGACAACGATGGCCTCGACGATGTGGTCTCCATCAACATCACCCTGGCCGAAGCCGGCTTCCAGGCCTCTATCGTGATCTACGACGCCGCTGGCCGAATTGCCAGGCAACTAACATCCAGTTTCTTATTGGGGCAACACAACGAATTTTTCTGGGATGGCATCCGGGATGACAGGTTGAAGGCACCGATGGGAATCTATCTCGTGTATGTCGAACTCCTGAATCCTGACGGAGTCGTAAAACGATTCAAACGCCCCCTGGTTGTTGGAGGCATCCCCTGACCCACGATTGAAGTCCGGTTTCAGTTCCTCGTAGTGGCAATCGTAGCGATACTGATCTTTACATCCGGGATTGATCTTAACGCATGTACACAAGCCTCCAGGGTAGCGCCTGTTGTGATCACATCGTCGACCAGAAGTAAATGTTTGCCGGACATCTTATCAGGATTTCGGACCTCAAAGATGCCTGAAACGTTTTCCCAGCGTTTATACCTGGTCTTCCGCGTTTGTGTTTCGGAAAGGCCAGTCCGGAAAAGTATTTTCCCCTCCAGTGGGATCTTCATGCTGGAGGCCAGCCCGATCCCGAACTGTGCACTCTGGTTAAACCCCCTGGAGAGATACCTCTTCCGGTGCAACGGGACCGGGATGATGGCATCGGTGGAGCAGAATAACGGCGAGTTTTTCAGGAAAGCACCGTAATGTAAACCGAACCAAACACCAACATCCTTGCGCTCTTTGTACTTCAGGTGATGGATCAGGTGTTGAACCATATTCCCCTTGTTAAAATGAAGGAAGGATGCAGCGCTCTCCACAGGCGCACGTCCCCAGAAGATCCGGCTGACCGGATTATCATGCTCCATGTGATACCAGGTTTTTGGTAAATGATACTCACATAACGTACATACTACCTCCTCACCTTTCCACAAACTGTTCCCGCAACAAGTGCATATCCTGGGATAGACCAGCGAGAAAAAATCATTTATCCACATAGCTGTTTTCCCATTAATCGGAAAACATACCAAAAGGTTAAAGATCTGATGAAAAAAAAGATGTGATTGTTTTGCTCCGGTTCATGGTAATTCATGGCAATTCATGTGCAATCCATGGCAATTTTTGTAAGTTTACAATAAATTTCAACCTACATGCAGGGAGATCCATTATTGGATGTGAAGCATCTTACTGTGAAGTTCCTGAACGATGGCAGGGAGACGGTGGCAGTGGATGATATCTCGTTTCAGCTTGGAACGAAAGAGATCCTGGGCATCGTGGGAGAGTCGGGTTCGGGAAAGTCTGTCACGGCGCTTTCAATATTGGGATTGATCCCCCATCCACCAGGAACGGTAATTGTGGAGGCAATACGGTTAACTGAGCCCTCGGGGAATGCTATCAGGCTTGATACCTTTTTGGAGCGCGATTTACAACGAATCCGTGGTCGTTCGATCTCCATGATCTTCCAGGAACCGATGACTTCATTGAATCCGGTCTTTACCTGTGGGAATCAGGTTTCAGAGACATTACGGCAACATCTTGGTATATCCAAAAATGAGGCCAGGCAGCGGGCGCTGGAACTTTTCGGTGAAGTATCGCTCCCCGATCCTCCCCGGATCTTTCGCTCCTATCCTCATGAACTTTCGGGAGGACAGAAGCAACGGGTGATGATCGCTATCGCAATCTCCTGCAATCCATCCCTGCTGATCGCCGATGAGCCCACCACGGCGCTGGATGTCTCAGTCCAGAAAACCATCCTTGATTTGTTGAAAAAGCTTCAGCAGAAGAGGAATATGAGCGTCCTCTTCATCACCCACGACCTGGGTCTGATCTCCCGGTTTGCCGACCGGGTTGTGGTGATGTACCAGGGCAGGATCGTTGAAGAGGGTGAGGTTAACAGGGTATTTGATCACCCGGAGCAACCCTATACACGGGGATTGATCGCCTGCCGGCCACCGTTGGATGTGCGTTTGAGGAGGTTGCCAACGGTGGGAGACTATATGGATATCGGGCATCCGGTATCCGGCAATATTGTCGTTGCGAACGAAGTGAAGCAACGGCATCAGAAGGAGATTGTCTCCCGGGATGAGAGAGTTACGAACCACCGGAAGCTATACAGCAGTGAACCTGTGCTGAAAGTGGAACATGTAGGGAAGAAATTCACTACGAAACCGGATTGGTTTAGCAGGGAACAGGCATCTACACGCGCCGTGGATGACGTCAGCTTTTTCCTCTATCCGGGAGAAACCCTGGGGATCGTTGGCGAATCGGGCTGCGGTAAAACAACTCTTTCGCGGGTGATCCTTCAGTTGATACCTGCTTCGGAAGGGCGGATCCTTTATGAAGATAAGGATATCACTACCCTGACCCGATACAAGCTGAAATCACTGCACAAAGACCTGCAGATTGTGTTCCAGGATCCATACTCATCCCTCAATCCCCGCATGGCGATCGGTGAAGCCATCAGGGAGCCGATGGAGGTGCATCACCTTCACGGAAACAGGCATCAGCGGATAGAAAAAGTAAAAGAGCTCTTATGGAAGGTAGGCCTCACACCGGAACACTATTTCCGTTACCCGCATGAGTTCTCGGGCGGACAGCGCCAACGGATCTGTATTGCCCGGGCACTGGCAGTTGACCCCAGGCTGATCATCTGCGACGAATCGGTTTCTGCCCTCGATATCTCCATCCAGGCGCAGATTCTTAATCTGTTGAATGACCTTAAACGCGAATTCCAGCTCACCTACATTTTTATCTCACACGACCTGAATGTTGTCAAATATATGGCAGACCGTCTGATTGTTATGAAAGATGGAAAGATCGTAGAGATGGGCGACCCGGACGAAATCTATATAAATCCGAAATCGGAATATACGAAGCTGCTGCTGGATGCGCTGGTAAATTAGCTGGAGATAGTAAGGATGGGAAGCAGGGAGGTATGAGGGTATGAATGAATATATTTTGCGTAATCTGCGGTGAAAAAAAAGACTCAAATGGCGAAGAAACAAAAAATTACGGGCGATCAGAAGAGCAGCCTGATCAACAGCATTTTGCAGGTATACCTGCAAAATCCCCACAGTGCATTGAATTACAAACAGGTTTCTAAACGACTAGGTCATGAAGACCGGGCTGAGAAAGATCTGGTAAGACTGCTGATTGAAGAGCTATACCGTAACCGGGAGCTTATCGAATCAAATCGGGGGAAATACCGGATCAACCCCGATGGACAACGATACCAGAAGTCGGTGAAAACCCACATGACCGGAAAGGTGGACATGAAACAGTCGGGGAAGGCCTATGTGATCCCTGATGATAAATCGGGGGACGTATTCATCGGAACCGGAAATACCGGCAAGGCGCTCCATGGAGATTATGTCAGTGTATCGCTATTTCCTATCCGGAAAGGGAGAAAACGGGAAGGACAGATTGTGGAGGTTATCAAACGAAACAAAACCCAATTTGTCGGTATCCTGGAAATCACAAAGAATGTCGCATTCCTGGTCCCCGACAATACAGTGATGCCGGTTGATATCTATATCCCGAAAGAGAATCTGAATGGCGCACGATCAGGAGAGAAGGTGATTGTTTCCATCACCGAATGGCCCGAACATGCACAGAATCCCTTCGGAAAGGTGACCCAGATCCTTGGAAAACCCGGAGACAACCAGGTGGAGATGCAGTCTATCCTGGCTGAATTTGAGTTTCCGTTATCCTTTTCCAGTGCTACAGAGAAAGAAGCAGCCACGATCCCTGCCGAAATTCCGGAACGGGAGATAAAATCCAGGCGGGATTTCCGGAAGATCTTCACCATCACAATTGACCCGGCAGACGCAAAGGATTTTGATGATGCCATCTCCCTTCAGAAACTGCCTAACGGAAACTGGGAAGTTGGAGTTCATATTGCCGATGTATCCTATTACGTGAAACCTGGCACAGCAGTCGATGACGAAGCATATCAACGGGGGACCTCCATTTACCTGGTCGACCGGGTGATCCCGATGTTGCCCGAACGGTTATCAAATGAACTTTGTTCGTTGCAGCCCCACAAAGACCGTCTCTGTTTTTCAGCGGTGTTTGAACTCGATGAAAATGGGAAGATTTTCAATGAGTGGTTTGGTAAGACGGTCATCCACTCCGACCGGCGTTTTGCTTATGAGGAGGTTCAGGAGATCATTGAAACGGAGAAAGGAGAGTTTGCGGCAGAAGTCAAAGTATTCAATACCATTGCCACTGCCCTTAGGGGGGAACGGTTCAGGAAAGGCTCAATCAATTTTGAGACCCAGGAGGTGCGGTTCCGGCTGGATGAACAGGGTAAGCCCCTGGAGATCTACCTGCGTGAAATGAAGGATGCCAACAAACTGATCGAAGATTTCATGCTGCTGGCTAACAAACGGGTTGCCGAACGTGTGGGTAAAAAACGGGGAGAACGACCGCCGAAGACATTCGTTTACCGTGTACATGATACACCAAGTCCGGAGAAACTACAGACGTTCATAGAATTCATCAAAAAATTGGGATACAGGATGATTCTCACTTCCAATAAATCCCTGGCGCAATCCTTTAACAACCTGTTTCGGGACATCAAGGGAACGGGCACGGAAACCATGATTGAGACGATTGCGATCCGAACCATGTCCAAAGCCTATTATTCAACCCATAATATTGGCCACTACGGATTGGCTTTCCCATTCTATACTCACTTTACTTCACCCATCCGCCGCTATCCTGACTTGATGGCACACCGGATTCTACAAGAGTACCTGAATGGCGCTGCTTCGGTGAAAGAGGATGTTTATGAGCCGTTGTGTGACCACTCCTCAGTGATGGAGCGGAAAGCGATAGAAGCCGAACGGATGTCGGTGAAATACAAACAAACCGAATTTATGCTGGATAAAGTGGGCCAGGAGTTTGAAGGATTGATTTCCGGTGTGAGCAAATGGGGATTGTTTGTGGAGATCATCGGTACAAAATGTGAAGGGATGGTCAGGCTACGGGATCTCGAAGATGACTTTTATTACCTGGATGAGGAAAATTTCCAGGTTATTGGTCAGCGCAATGGTTATCAGTACAAACTTGGCGACAAAGTAAAAATCAGAGTAAAGCGGATTGATTTGGGAAGGAAACAAATGGATTTCGGACTGGTAAAATTTTAACTTTGTAATTCATATTCTATTGCGACGCAAATTATGGACCTGATATCTCCCAAGCAACTTGTTGAAGCAAACAAATACCTGCAGTATTTCGGTGGGGAGACACTGGCGAAAATTATTTTCAAACTACTCGAGTTAGATAAGGTCAATAAACAGTACAACAAAATATGTGACCTTGGACCAAGGGATTTTATCGACCAGCTTATTGATGGCGTCGGAGTCAGCTACTCTGTGGATGAGCAGGAGTTGGAAAACATCCCGAAATCGGGTCCATTTATCACCATCTCAAATCACGCCTACGGTGCGATTGACGGAATTCTGCTTTTAAAGGTAATTCCCGAGGTCAGGCCCGACTATAAAATTCTTGTTAACTTCCTCTTGACCAAGCTGGAACCGATAAAACCATATTTTCTGGGAGTGAACCCCTTTGAGGCATACAAGGATGTCAGGTCCAGCTTTGGCGGCCTGAAAGATGCCTTCGTTCATCTCCAGAACGACCATCCGATCGGGATCTTTCCGGCTGGTGAGGTCTCTACGGTGAAGCTTCAATACCGGGGAGTGGCGGATAAAGAGTGGCAGCATTCTATGCTGAAGTTCATCAAACGGTCGAAAGTACCAGTGATCCCGGTTTATTTCGATGGTTCCAACAGTACTGTTTTTCATATCCTGGGGATGATTCATCCGATGCTGAGGACTGTGAAGCTACCTTCTGAGCTTTTCAATAAACGGAGGAGAACTATCCGGATACGAGTTGGAACTCCTATCCTGGTTAAGGAACAGGATGAATTTGATGATATCCGGGAGTTTGGAAAATTACTCAGGATGAAGACCTATGCACTGGGGATTCCATTATCGAATATCAAACGACAGGCATTGATAGCCCCGTCCGCTGCAGCCCAGGAGCCATTGATTGATCCGGTTCCACAGGAACAGCTGATCCTGGAAATTGGCCTGATCAAAGAAGAGTTCAAGCTGTTTCAGATCCAGAATCTATCGGTTTTTTGTGTGCCTACCGAACGGATTCCCTATATCACTACTGAGATAGGGCGCTTGAGGGAGAAAACATACCGACTGGTTGGCGAAGGGACCAATAAGAGTTTTGACCTGGACCATTTCGACCAGTATTTCGATCAGCTTTTCATCTGGGATGAAGATGGGAATGCCATTGTGGGAGGCTATCGTGTTGGCAAGGGCCGTGAGATTCTGGACCGGTATGGGATTCCAGGGTTCTATATCAACACACTCTTCCAGATTGACCCTGACTTCTCAACAGTCCTAAAAGTATCCATTGAACTTGGACGCTCTTTCATTACAAAAGAGTACCAGAAAAAGACCATGTCCCTATTCATGCTCTGGAAAGGGATACTATACCTTCTGATAAAAAACCCGGAATACCGTTACCTTATCGGTCCGGTAAGTATGAGCAATGAATTTCTGGATGTTTCCAAAGCGTTGGCGGTTGAATTTCTGAAAGCCAATTTTTATAACTCCGAATTCTCCGAATACATTCATCCAAACAAACCCTTTACGATTCAGGTTCCCCGAAAGATAAACAAGGAGCTGTTCCTGAAGTATGTTGGGAAAGACCTGAGCCGGCTCGACCGCTTTATCAGCAGTATTGACCCTATTTACAAAACACCGGTTCTTTTTAAAAAGTACCTCAGTGTGAATGCTGAGATCATTGGCTTTAACATTGATCCATTATTCAACAATTGTTTGGATGCGCTCACCATCCTCGACTTGTTTGAGGTTCCATATGATACGATTGAAGGTCTCTCCAAAGAGATCAATGACCAATCATTATTAGACAGATTTCGAAAATAACCAATCATTATGAAAACGATTCAACATCTTCGGCTTCTTTTCGGGTTTACATGCTGTGCCCTTGTGCTCTCTGCCAGCGGGCAGGAGAACGAACAGCCAACAACCTGGTCCATTGTAGCTTCATATAGTATTCCCGGGAAAGCCTCCGGTCTGGCGTGGGATGGCACCTATATCTATTTTGGAATTTATGGCTCAAACGGGGACCAGATATACAAATTCGACCCCGCAAACGGATCTTCCGTCCTTCAGTGCACAGGCACCTTTGGAGATTCGTTTGGCCTGACTTATAAAGCGCCAAACCTGGTCAACACTGATCATGTAACCTCCTCATCTATTCCAGCTACAGCGATTGAGTTTAACATGTCGGGAACAACGGTATCTACCCTCAACCTGCCTGACCACTATATGTCGGGTATCGCCTATGATGATGGCAACTACTGGGTTTGCACCTACTATCCCGATCCGGGGACCGTTTACAAGATCAATGCCTCAGGAGTGGTGTTGTCACAATTCACCCCTCCCAACAATCAGCCTTGGGATATCTGTTTACAGGGATCCGATTTATGGATCGCTGATTACAATGCACATAACCTCTATAAAGTGTCATCCAGCGGAACTTTGCTTGAGACAAACGCCTGCGAAAACATCAAGCCATCGGGCGTTGTTTATGACGGAACCTATCTCTGGTATTGTGATGGTGAGCTGAGTTCTAACAGCACCTTATACAAAGTTGACCTTCTTGGCACGGGAACACCTGCCATCAATATCCCCGTGACAGCACATAATTACGGGATTGTCACCATAGGAAGCAACGCTACCTGGGACTGCCTGGTTCAGAATACGGGAACCGCGAACCTCTCCATTACCAACATCGGGATACCAACTGGTGAACCCATCACCACTTCATTCACTACACCATATACCATCACGCCCGGCAATAATGTGAATGTACCCCTGACCTATTCCCCCACAACGGCAGATCCCCTGAACACGATGGTCACGATCAGCTCCAACGATCCGATTAATCCAACTGTAGATGTCACTTTGACCGGACAAGGCGTTAACGATGGCCAACACATTTTCCTCCAGTTTTCCTCGCACGACTGGGGTGAACGACGGGCCGGGGCCTATTCGAGATGGTACCTGCCAGTCACCAATGATGGAGACTCTACACTGACCATCACAGCCCTGAATATGAGTGATCCGAATTTCATTATTGATGAATCGGTGGTTCTCCCCATGACGGTATCCTCCGTTGAGACCGTCCAGATTGGCATTTGGTTCCATCCGGAAGAAGGTATCGACTACAACGGAATACTTACGATTGTTTCCGATGCCGTGGGGCAAAGCACATTGGATGTAACACTTGAAGGAACGGGTGTAGAGACCCATTATCCAATAGGAACCCTGCTTTGGAATTACACGATCACAGGCAATTACGACAACAGCCCGAAAGCCATTACACCGATCCAGGATATCACCGGAGATGGTGTAGATGATGTAGTGGTAGGATCAGAGGATTACTATATCCGCTGTTTCAACGGAAATGCCTCCGGTCAGGGGGATGTATTATGGGCAACGGAAAATTATGCGGGATCAGTGTATCAACAGAATGACCTGACAACCATTGAAGACATAAACGAGGACGGATACCGTGATGTGATTGTAGGTACCACAGGTGGCGACCGCTCCATCGTGGCACTCTCAGGAAAAACAGGCTTGCAGATCTGGAAACACGACACCCATGAATATGGAAGTGGTGGCTGGGTATATCAGGTGGATGCCCGTTATGATTACAACAACGATGGAGTAACGGATGTCCTTGCTTGTACTGGCAATGACGGTAACAATACAGGACCGGTCAGGGTTTACTGCCTGAATGGGTTGACCGGGATCTCTATATGGGAACGTAAGAATCCAACCAGTGGCCCTGTATTTTCGGTCATAGGCGTGGAAGACTTCACTGGCGACGGCAAGCCGGATGTAGTTGCTGGTGCTTCAATCCAACAGGAGACCTCCGGGAGGATTTTTGGTATCAACGGATCCAACGGAATCATTACATGGACCAATTATCCCAATGGAACCTCAGTTTGGGGGTTGATGCAACTGGATGACATCACGGGTGACGGAATCAAAGACATCGCAGCTGGTGATTTCGGCGGGATGGTACTATTGATAGACGCTGCCAGTGGTTTGAACGTTCAATATAAAAACATTGGTCCTAATATCATTTTGCGACTCCAGGACATGGGTGATATCGACAAAGATGGCTATCGTGATTTCCTGGTAGCGCACAGCGGAACCCAGGGCATCATGGTCAACGGATATACGTGTGACTATATCTGGACCAAGCCACTGGCCGACAAATCGTGGAATGTGGCCAACATAGGGGATCTGAGCTGGGATGGGTACAACGATGCCATCATTGGAACGCTTTTCCAGAACAATTACACGTATTTCCTGGATGGTACGGATGGTACGGAACTAGCATCAGTTCCAGTTTCAACACCTGTTGATGCTATAAATGCAATACCAGATATCGTGGGAGATTCAACCAGGGAGATGGTATTTGGTGGCCGTAATGGATTACTATCCTGTTTATCAGGTGGGTATGATACCTCAACGGTCTCAATTCCGACATTGCAGGATCCTTCTCAGCAGCATCTTGTGACAGTATTTCCCAACCCGGTCAACGATCAAATGAATATTCGTGTGAACCTGGATCAGCAAGCTTTCATTAAACTGGAATTGTACGATTTTTCCGGACGATACATCTGTCTGATCCAGCAGGGCATCTTCTCTTCAGGCGAACAGACCTTTGTCTGGAGCAGGCAAATTGTCTATGGTAACCGTTTACAGCCAGGCATGTTTTATCTCAAGGCAACAATCGGAAACCAAATTCAGTGGTTAAAAGTAGTTGCTGAATAGTAAGGACAAGGTGTGCATTGTCCCTACTTCACGATCGTCAGTTCGTCAATGATATTTGTGGCGTTAGCGAATTTATCGATGATGAAAAGCACATAACGGATATCCACGTTGATGCACCGTTGCAAGTTATCTTCGAAGAGGATATCACCACTCATCGCTTCCCAGTTTCCGTCGAAAGCCAACCCGATTAACTGGCCATCGCCATTGATCACAGGGCTGCCGGAGTTTCCTCCCGTGATGTCGTTGGTAGTAAGGAAACAAACAACGAGTTTCCCATTTTCACCATACGGACCATAGTCTTTCGCCAGGTAGAGTTCCTTCAGCTTCGCATCAACAATGAACTCATCATTTGTTGGATCTTCTTTTTCCATCACCCCGTCCAGGGTTGTGATGTATTCGTAATGAACTGCATCAGCGGGGAAATAATCAAGTACTTTACCATAAGTGACACGCATGGTGGAGTTGGCATCCGGATAAAACATCTTATCGGGGAACATGTCCCTTAACCCGTCAATGAACAAGCGGTTACCCTTGGAGAGACCTGATCTGGCTTCCCTGTATGCGCCGGAATATTTATCCGATTCTGCCTCCATGGATTGGGCAGTCAACCAGGCGAGGTCTTTCTTGAAGACCTTAAGAGAGGGCTTATCCAGGAACGAGTTTGCACTTTCGGCCGTGGCAAATACACTGGTGGTATATACATCGTTTGCAAAGGCAGCGAAATCGTTGTTATAATCCTTCCCGATCGTAGTAAATATGGAAGGAAGGTCTTCTTTCTTAATGTTTTTCGCATAGAGCCTGAGCATCTCGCCGAAGGTATTTTTCTCAATCTCATAATCCCACTCTTCGAAATGAGAAGTCACAAGCGGCCGCAGGCTGTTGATAGTCTCTTCAATGGCGGCTTTGTTCTTTTTCTCCATCTGCTCTTTAAGGCCAGTAAACCCCTTTGCAAATCCAACAATATCGAGTCCGCTACCTGCAAACCTGGAGTAAAAGAAAGGAATACTAACCTCTCCCAATTTCTCATACCCAACGTTTAGTTCTGGGAGCACCTCTCCGTATCTCTCTTTTCGCATGGAATTATCATTGACCCACTTGGTAAAATCAGCTTCAAGCTCTTGCTTTTTCAGCATGACGTGGTTTTTCCGTAGCATTTTGGTTTGCCCAATGAAGTTTTTCCAGTAATTGGATAGGCCGGCATAATTCTCGGAATAGGCAATGCGCGCTGTCTTATTCACATCCATCCGGGCTTTCATCACCTCCATCTGTTTTCCAAATACGTTAATGATAACAGGATAGAAATCGTCCAGGTTATATTGGATTCCGTAAGAGGTGAGATAACGGCTTGTATTGCCCGGGTATCCCCAGATCATGGCGAAATCATTTTTCTTCACCCCGCCCAGGCTGATGGAAAGGTGGTAGTTGGGCTTCAATGGCACATTGTTATCAGAGAAATCAGCCGGATTGTTCGTGCTGTCGGCATAGATTCTGAAGATCGTGAAATCGCCTGTATGGCGGGGCCACATCCAGTTGTCGGTATCACCACCAAACTTTCCGATGGATGAAGGAGGTGCTCCAACCAGGCGGACATCTTTATAGGTCTTAAAGACAAACAGATAGTACTCATTTCCACTATAGAATGAGCTAACCCTGCACTCATAGGTTCCCTCTTCGGATGCCCGGTCGCTGATGCGGCCTGAGACCTCCCGAACTTTATTTTCCCGGTCTGATTCCGACAGGGAGTCGGCGAGAAATGGGATGATGGAATCGGTTACATTCTCAATTCTTACCAGAAAAGAGGCCATCATTCTCTCGTTGGGAAGCTCCTTATCCATAGAGTAAGCCCAGAAGCCATCGGTAAGGTAATCGTTTTCGGGCGTGCTGTGATTTTGTACAGCACTGTATCCACAATGATGATTGGTAAAGATCAGCCCTTTGTCGGAAACAACTTCTGCTGTACAGAAAAAACCTCCGTTAGCCGGACTTCTTGAAGAGAGGCCGACAATAGCATCTTTCAGGCTGGAATGGTTCACACTGTAAAGCTCTTCAGGTGTCAGGTGAAGCCCCATTTTCTGCATGTCGACGTAGTTCAGCCGTTCAATCAAAATGGGCAACCACATGCCCTCATCAGGCGGGTTTCCAGCCTGCATCTTCTTCACGGGAAGCAGCAGGAATAGCATGCCGGCTAAAACCAGGGTTAATAACATGGATCTGTTTGGTTTCATAATGTCAGTGATTTATTGAATGAAGATACAATATTACACACAATTTTCTAAACAGGGTTTTTTTAGATAAATGAGCTGTATCCTCGATATATACGATCATCCTTCCCGAAGCGGGCAATATCAGGCAAAAACGGCAGGTAGTCAAAAAAAATTGACTGGCATCAGGGTAATTTCCATCTTTGCAGTCATCAACAGGTAATTTATGTTAAAACGGTTTTTTAATCACCTGAAGGAGCGTTTTGTCATTCCTCATATTCTTTTCTGGATTGTCAGCATCGCGTTCTTTCTGCTGTTACTTTTCTATACACGGGAATTCAGGATAGGGGAGGTTGACCTGCGCACGGCTGCTTCGATCCTTATTTCGGTCTTTTTTCTTGCAGTATCGGTCTATATTAATCTCTTATGGCTGATCCCGAAATTCTTTAAAAAGAGAAGGTTCATTCTCTTTTCGATCCTTCAGGTTGGGAACATCCTGCTCTTTATCTTGCTCAACTACTTCACTTCACACATCTTTGAAGAGGACCATCCGGAGTTTATCAACGAAGCGATTGCCGAAATGATCCTTATCTCCCTATTTCTGATTGTCACTTCGTTGCTGAAATTTATGCGTGACTCCATTGCCCTTCAGGATGCTGAGATAAAAGTGAAAGAGGTAGAGGGTCAAAAGGTCAAGACTGAACTTCAGGCACTGAAATCGCAGGTAAATCCCCATTTTTTCTTCAATACCCTGAACAGTCTCTATGCGCTAAGCCTGGACAAATCGGAGAAAACGTCTGAGATGATCCTGAAACTCTCGGAGTTGATGCGCTATGTGATCTACGAATCGCAGGATAATCAGGTCCCTTTGAAAAAGCAACTCGATTTTCTGAAAAGCTACGTCTACCTGGAACAGATGCGCACGGACGAGCATCTTAAGCTGACATTTAATGTGAAAGGAGACCACCTGAATACGAGGATCGATCCATTACTTTTTATTGCGTTTATTGAAAACGCATTCAAGCACGGATGCAAAGCCAAAGCACAGAAGCCCTATATTCACATTGATTTTAATGTAGAGACACCTGATCGTGTTGAATTTACCATTGAGAATAATACAGATGCTTCCGTATCTTTGGAGGAGAATATATCGGCTGGTTTCGGACTAAAGAATGTGAAGAAACGCCTGGAACTGCTCTATCCGGGCAAGCATGAATTACGTATCATAAATTCCGGAACCACCTATCGTGTTGAACTTTGTATTTGTATTTAGAAGCCATGAAAATCAAATGCCTCATAATCGACGATGAACCCCTTGCCCAGCGGGTGATCGAAAAGTATGCCCAGGATTTACCTTTTCTCGAGATCGTTGGGAAGTGTAACCAGGCAGTGGAAGCGATCGAGTTCTTACACCAACAGAAGATAGACTTGATGTTTCTGGATATCAACATGCCCAAACTAAGCGGTATCGATTTTCTGAAAACCATGAAGCATCCCCCCCTGGTAATTATCACCACTGCATATGCCGAATATGCACTCGAAGGGTATGAACTGGACGTGGTGGATTATCTGATGAAGCCTTTTGGATTTGACCGGTTTTTAAAAGCGGTACATAAAGCGCAGGATGTTCTGACTACCCAGAATTATCAGGATGACCCGGGCGTGAAAAGTGAACAGTCTTCCGAAGAACAATTCGTATTTGTAAAATCAGGCAAGAAAACGTACAAGGTTAATCTCAACGACCTGCTCTATGTGGAGGCTCTAGGGGATTACGTAAAGATCTTCACATCTGAACGGATGATTGTAAGTTACCAGTCATTGAAACACATCGAAACCATCCTTCCCCCCACCAGGTTCCCCAGGGTACACAAGTCCTACCTTATCTCGCTCTCCAAAGTAGACATGATCGAAGGAAACCAGGTCAGGATTAAAGATAAGTTTGTCCCTATTGGATCAAACTACAAAATGGAGTTTGAAAAGCTTGTAAAAGCTGGATAATTCAAGGAACTACTCTTCTTTTTTCTCTGAATCTGGCAAAGTCCCTTCAATAACAACCTTTATCGTCTTCAACACAAACCCGAAGTAGATCATCAGGATGCCAAAAATAATGGCAAATGCTCCCAGTATCTTTAACAGGAATCCTATGGTGGTTATCGGGTCAAAAAAAAGCATCACACCCAGAACGATTGTTAGAAGTCCGTTGAAAAGCAGGATGTTCTTACTGGCTATTTTCTCTTTGATGTTGATCAAAATCGCTAGCTGAACGATGCCAAGAATGACTGCCCACACACCAATAATTATCAGGAAGAATTTCAGTGAGAACGATGGGAATAAGACCAGGATCAAACCGATTACCAGTGTAAGGATCGATTCAAACAGAAGCATGCCGGCATGTTTATCTGCTTTGATATTCCGGATAGCTGCTAATAACAGGAATACACCAACAACAGCGACCCCGATTCCGATATAAACCATGAGCGCCTTGATCATGTCTGTATCAAAAAAGAGAAGAAAGATTCCGAACAGGATTGCGATCAATCCGTTGATTAACAGAAACCACCAGTTTTTTTTACTTTTTTGTTCCATGATTGTTTTATTTATTGGGTTAATTGTCCGTTTAATAATGAGATTCCGTAGAAATACTCAGAGATTGAACTTCCGATCACAAACAACCCGATGATCAGGAAAAGAATCCCGGCGATCCGGTTGATCCAGAGTTTTACCTGCGGACTGATAGCGCTTCGGATTTTATTGGCCAGAACCGCTTTCAGAATATCGGTCATCAACACCATCAGCAGGGTGCCGGCAAAGAAAAAGGCAACTTTATTGCTATTTCCTCCGTAGCTGGAGTTGATAGCGACAACAGAGGTGACCCAGAAAAACCAGATAGAGGGATTGGCCAGGTTCAGAAAGTACCCCTTGAAAAAATACGTAAAGAATCCATTGCGCTTGAATTTCAGCTCTCGGATCGCCTCAACAGTCTCGGTTTCAGGAACTTTCCTGATCAGGGTTCCGATGCCGAAGAGCACCAGGATAGCCCCGCCGATGATTCCAAGGACCAAGTGACTTTTTGGATTCCCAAGAATTTGTGATGCGCCGAAATAACTGCCTACAACAATCGTCAGGTCGCTTGAAAAAATTCCCAGTGCCAGGTATATTCCATGCCAGGCTCCATACTTGATGCTGGTCTGGACCAATGCAATCATGGCCGGACCAATGATAATAGCTACGGTCATTCCCAGAAAAAGCCCTTCAACGAGTGGTCGAATCATGGATACAATGTTACGAAAAATTAACTACTTTCGTGCGATACCATGTAAGAATGAAACCATTACGCACCGTGATTATGTGGACCTTTGGAGCGATAATAGGATTGGTTGTGGGAATAGGAGGAGTTTTTTTTATCTTCAGCATCTTCACTGAATATCAACCGGATCCAATTGAACCTGTGGAGGTTGCAGGAGCTCCTTCGTTACAGATAGATTCAACTACCATGTTTTCGGTGATGATATGGAACATCGGGTACGGCGGGCTGGGTAAAGAGATGGATTTCTTTTACGACGGTGGGAAACGGGTGCGGCCTGAAAAATCCTATTTTGATCAATCAATAACCGGAATCGGAAACCTCCTCAGGGAGCATGACAGCGTGGATTTTATTTTACTCCAGGAGGTTGATAGGAATTCAAAACGAAGTTACTATCTTGATGAAGTTGATTCATTTAAATCCATGCTCCCCGGTTTTTGTATCTCATATAGTACCAACTACAACTGCCGGTTCGTCCCGGTACCTGTCACGAACCCCATGGGTAGGGTTACATCCGGACTTGTAACCTGTTCCCGGTATTTTCCTGATGAAGTAACCCGTTATGGCTTTGACAAGCATGTTCCATGGCCTGACCGCCTGTTCTACCTGAAACGGTGTTTTATGGTTTCCCGGTATTTCCTGCCCGATAGCCATCAACTGGTGATGATCAACATCCACAACTCAGCATTTGACACGGGAGGCGTGCTCCGCAAAGGGGAGATGGAGATGATAAGGCATTTCATGCTTTCCGAATATAATGCCGGAAACTTCTTGGTGGCGGGTGGCGACTGGAATGCAAACCCACCTGGATTTGATACGGAAGAGATCAATACAGGGGACCGGCCCAAACAGGATGAATTTATTGACATGAGCACATTCTTCCCGGAATGGGAATTTGCCTATGACCCAAAATACCCTACTAACCGGGACTTAGATAGTGCTTATCAGCGTGGATCAACACCTGTCACGATTATCGATTTTTTCCTGGTATCTCCGAATATAGAGGTACTTGATGTTCATACACTCCCTACCGGTTTTGACCAATCTGATCATCAACCGGCCTATTTACAAATTGCTTTACACCCATCCATATGATTATTCATGTATCTGCACCCATGACATTGAGCGAGCTACTCCTTAACGAGTTCAGGGATGCATCCAAAACAACGGTTAAGAAGATAATCGCTCATGGAAACGTGAAGGTGAATGGCAAGATGAACACCAATCCTGCTGCGAAGGTAAATCCTGGTGATGCAGTGGAGTATATCAAACAGGTTGTTCATCGTAGCAAGATAAACCCTCCCTATCCAGTTGCCTATGAAGACAATTACCTGTTGGTTGCAGAAAAACCGGCGGGTTTACTCACAGTAGGAGAGCGTGGATTGGGTGGAACATCATTCTATAAGGAGTTGCTGGAGTATGTGAAAGAGAATTCGGATGGCAAGGAGAGGCTCTATGTGGTACACCGGCTCGATAGGGAAGTTTCGGGGCTATTGGTGTTTGCAAAAACGGAAGAGCTGCAACAGAAACTGAAAAACGATTGGCAAAATACCCGGAAGTTATACTATGCATTGGTTGAGGGTTCTCCGGAAGAGGATAAAGGTACTATCCGAAGCTGGCTGGTGCAGGGAAACAACCAGAAGATGTTTTCGGGAAGGGTATCAGAAAACGCAAAACTGGCAGTAACGCACTATAAGGTTATGGATAGAAGCCCTGATTATACGTTGCTGGAGGTTGAGCTTGAAACAGGGCGCAAGAACCAGATCAGGGTTCACCTGTCGGAAATGGATTGCCCCGTGGTGGGAGACAGAAAGTATGGGGCCGACGACCGTTTCGAGAGGAGAATCCGATTGCATGCTTATTATCTCGCAATGAACCATCCGGCAACAGGAGAAGCGCTGGAGTTTAAAAGTAAAATGCCTAAAAGTTTCCTCGTGATCAAGCAGGAAGACGAGAAGTACAAGTGAACCCGCGTTGACGCATTGCTTCAAAAACAAGAATAGCTGCCGATGTAGAGACATTCAGAGAGTCGACCGTTCCATTCATGGGTATTTTGATGCAGGTATCGGCTGCAGATAACCATCTTTCGGAGAGCCCAAATGCTTCAGAGCCCATAATGATGGCCGAAGAAGGGGTGAAATCAGCTTCATGGTACCAGGTTGTACCGGTCAGTGCCGCAGCAACTAGTTGAATCCCTTTTTCCTGAAGCCAGATTATCGTATCGGTTGTTGAAGCCATAGCCATTTGATTGGTAAAAATAGTGCCCAAACTGGCACGTATTGTATTCGGATTGAAAAGGTCTGTTTGCGGATCACACAGGATGATAGCAGAGATGCCTGCAGCATCTGCAGTTCGGAGAATGGCTCCCAGGTTCCCCGGTTTTTCCACAGATTCCAGGACTAGAATTAGAGGTGAATCAGGCAAGCTAAGATTTGAAAGAGATTTTGGTTGTGCCTCTGAGCAGGCAATCACTCCTCCGTTATCTTTGCGATAGGCAAGACGATTAAAGACATCAATGGATATTTCAGTCACCTCACACGAAATCTGATCCGATGGGTATAATTCATGAAATTGGGCTTTAGGCAATAAATCCGGACAGTGTAGCAGCGCAGTAAATCGATACCCTGCCTTTATGGCCAGGGAGATCTCCCGTGTCCCCTCAATCACCATTAGGTTTGCTTTCTTTCTCTCCCTTGATTTTTCATGGAGGGAGAGGAGTTGTTTAATCAACGGATTCTGTATACTGGTAATTAGTTTATTCATAACTGATAAAGCGGGATTTGGAAACAAACTTAACTATTTTTTTACTTTTTTGTCGGAGCATATTAATATATATTTTACATTTGCGTATTCAAATACCTAAATAGGGTTTATGTCTAAGATCTTCTCACTATCAGAAGCCTCATCAATCGCCATTCACAGCATGGTGCTGATAGCCCGTGCCGAAAATGGGATCAATGTAGTGAAGATCACGGAGTTTACGGGATTTTCTAAAAACCATATAGCCAAAGTCCTTCAGCGGCTTGTGAAAAGTGATATGTTAAAGTCGGTACGCGGACCATCCGGAGGGTTTTCGTTGAAAAAGGAGCCCAGGGATTATACCCTGCTGAGTATTTATGAAGCAATTGAGGGACCCATTGAAGAGACCGATTGTCCCCTGGCTTATGATGCTTGCAACTTTGACAAGTGTATCATGGGTACGGTAATCAATTCAATGACAACTGAGTTTAAGAAATTCCTGAAAAAGCAGACCTTGGATAAGTACCTCTAATTTTTTTATATATAAATAAGCAATGCAATACTTAAATGCATAATTAATCATGAAAAGAAAGATTATTGAAATTGATGAAGAGCTTTGTAACGGTTGTGGTTTGTGTATCCCCAATTGCCAGGAGGGAGCGCTTCAGATCATTGACGATAAGGCCCGGTTGATCAGCGATCTGTTCTGCGACGGGCTGGGGGCCTGCATCGGCCATTGTCCCGAAGGAGCCATCACCATTGTTGAGAGGGAAGCCGAGCCCTACAATGAAAGGAAGGTAATGGAACGGATCATTCCCAAAGGGAGAAACACGATCCTGGCCCACCTGAAACATCTGCGTGATCACAATGAAGTTGACTTTTTAAATGTAGCTATTCAGTATTTAAAAGAAAACGATATCGATATGAGCGAAGAGGGGTTTGATCTGAAGAGACCCACAATGGCTGGGTTTCCAGATAAGGTTATTCCCACTGAGATGGAGCAGGCAGCGCCAGTCGCATGCGGATGTATGGGATCCATGGCGATGGACTTCAAGATCGACCAGGCAGAGGTGAGCGAAGCTCCCACTGCAGGTTCCGGCAACATGGACCTGCCATCAGAATTGAAACAATGGCCTGTACAGCTTCATCTACTTAACCCCCAGGCCTCCTATTTCCGGGATGCAGATGTTGTGCTTACAGCTGATTGTGTTCCCTTTGCCATGGGCAATTTCCATGCCCGCTTTCTGAAAGGCAAATCGTTGGCAATTGCCTGTCCGAAGTTGGATACAAACAAGGAGGCCTACGTGGAGAAACTCTCTTCCATGATTGCGGATTCACGGATCAACTCCCTTTCGGTCATCATGATGGAGGTTCCCTGTTGCGGAGGATTGCTGGCGATGGCTGAAACGGCCCGAAAGCAGGCAGGGAGGGATGTCCAAATCAAACGGAGCATCGTTGGGATCAAAGGAGATGTATTAGAGGAGGTATAAGAGGGGCCATTTTAATTATGATTAACGAATTGATTAAAAAGAAAGATGATGGAAAAGAGCATGTTTGAACATTCGAATGTATTCCGCTTTCCGGAGAAGGTGGACTACTTCCTGGAAGGGATTGTGAGCAAGCGGATTCTGGATAAACCGGTTGGCACTGTCACGTTGTTTGCCTTTGACAAGGGTCAGCGCCTAAGCACCCATTCGGCGCCATTTGACGCCATAGTGCAAGTGATCGAAGGTGAGGCGGAGATTGGAATCAATGATCAACCCTTTCAAATGAAATCGGGCGACACGATCATTATGCCCGCCGGCATCCCGCATAGCGTCATTGCAACGGAAAAATTCAAAATGGTATTAACTATGATCAAGGGGTAGCTCTGGAAACGGTGAAGACTCGCCTGGTTGAACTGATAACGAACGTGCCGTATAGCGTGGTGGGTGGCGGGGAGAAGGAGGCAGATAAACCGCACCTAAAATAAAGGAAACCATGTTGAAAGACGAACGAAAGACGAACGAAAGACGAATGAAAGACGAATGAAAGACGAAGTTGGACTGATTAGAATAAGGAACTATGATATGGGAAGTTACGTGAAAATGTAGATCTACTAGCCTTTACAATTAGATAATTCGTAATTTAGAGCCATATAATATTCCCAACAAATATGGTCTCTTCCATTCGTGATAATTTCTCCTGTGGATCTGTTGGTGATTTTTTGAAGGAACAGATTGAACCGGATGCTGAACTCTCTTTTGCTTCAGCCTATTTCAACTATTATGCCTACATGAAGTTGAAGGAATCACTGGATCATATCAATCATCTTCGGTTCCTTTTCGGCGAACCAAAATTCATTCAAAAGGTCGATCCGGATAAACGAAATTCCAGAAGTTTCAATATAACGGATGATGAATTGGCTGTCCCTATAAATGAACGGTTGCATCAGAAGACAGCGGCCAAAGCCTGCAGCGACTGGATCAGGGAGAAGGTGGAGATCAAATCGCTGGTGGAACCTGATTTTTTGCATGGAAAGATGTATTACATCCGAAAACCCAATGGCAATGAATCAGCCCTGCTGGGAAGTTCCAATTTCACCGTTCAGGGGTTAGGGCTCTCCACCAAGCCAAACATGGAATTAAATCTCGTGATGAATGACCATCGTGACATCACCGAATTGAAAGATTGGTTTGATCAGCTTTGGGACGGGAAACATGATGAAGTACCGGTCGAAGATGTGAAAGAAAAGGTGTTGAATTATTTGGAAAAGCTCTATGCCGAAAACGACCCGCAATTTGTCTATTTCAAAACATTGTATCATCTCTTTGGAAAATATATTGAGGATCAGGAAAAAGGTGGATTACTACTGAAAGAGACCACCCATTTTCTGGAAAGTCAGATATGGAACGCCCTGTATACGTTTCAAAAAGATGGGGTTAAAGGGGCCATCAACAAGATTTTGAAGCATGGAGGGTGCATCATTGCCGACAGCGTGGGCTTGGGGAAAACCTATGAAGCCCTCGCCATTATAAAGTATTTTGAAAGTTTGAATCTGAGAACCCTGGTCATTTGTCCGAAGAAACTGTCCGATAACTGGACGATTTATCAGGCGCATAAAAACCATTCATTGAATCCGTTCCAGAAAGACCGGTTTGATTTCAATGTGATTTATCATACGGATCTGAATCGATCTGTTGGCAGGTCAGATGCCGATGGAATTGATCTCTCTTCATTTAACTGGAGCGCTTACGACCTTGTGGTAATAGATGAATCGCATAACTTCCGCAACAACATCAAGGGGAAAGTGAATGAAGAGGGTGAACGGTCGGTTAGCCGTTATGAACGGCTGATGGAGGATGTCATTAAAAAAGGAGGGAAAACAAAAGTGGTTATGCTTTCCGCGACGCCAGTGAACAACAGTTTGCGCGACCTGCGTAACCAGCTCTATTTTATCACAGAGGGAAGCGATATCGCTTTGGCTGAAACTTCCGGGATTAAACACATTGAACAAACCATCAAAAATGCCCAGACTCAATTTACCCTTTGGGCTGATCACAAAAAGAATCCCAACCGGTCGGTCAAAGATCTGCTGGAAAGGCTGGATTCCTCTTTCACGAGATTATTGGATGAATTGACCATCGCCCGGTCGCGAAAACATATAATCAAACACTACAATATTGAAGAACTGGGTAAATTTCCCGAACGCCAAAAAGTTATTTCCCTCTATCCTGAGATTGATTTGAATCACCGGTTTCCATCCTATGACAAACTGAACAGGGAGATCATGAAATACAAGCTCTCGCTGTTCAATCCTACAGCCTATGTCAAAGATGAACTCAAGACCTACTATGAAGAAAAAGCAGGGGTTAAGATCAAAAACTTTTCCCAGGAAAAACGGGAGCATTTCCTGATCGGGATGATGAAGGTCAATTTCCTGAAACGCCTCGAAAGCTCCATCCAATCATTTGAAATCTCGATGGACAGAACCATCCGGAAGATTGAAACACTGGAGCAAAAAATTAATGAGTTCAGGAATAATGGCATCCGGGAAGAGGAGATTGAATCAGATCTGGTAACGGTGACCGATGCGGATGATGAAGAACTGGCCGAAGCCAATGAGAATTTGTATGTAGGAAAAAAAATACGGTTCCATTTGCAACACCTGAAATTGGATGAATGGTTGGCCGATTTGCAGAACGATAAAGACCAGTTGGTGGATTTATTTAACAATGCTGAAACAGTTACACCGGAACGTGATGCCAAACTGGCTAAGTTGAAGGACTTGATGCGTGAAAAGAGGCAAAAACCATTAAACAAGGGGAATGCCAAGATCCTTGTTTTCACGGCCTTTGCTGATACGGCCGCGTATCTCTACAAAGAGTTGGAACCATGGATTAAAAATGATCTGAACCAACACATGGCTCTGGTTACAGGTGGTGCGATGGAGAATAAAACCACGTTCAAACCAAAAGGGAAAAATCTACGCAACCAATCCGATTTTGCTTCCATCCTGACCAATTTCAGTCCGGTTTCCAAGAAGCGGAATCTAATGACCGATATGCCGCAAGAAGGAGAGATCGATATCCTGATCGCCACCGATTGTATTTCGGAAGGACAGAACCTCCAGGATTGCGATTACCTGATCAATTACGATATTCACTGGAACCCGGTCAGGATCATCCAGCGGTTTGGCCGCATCGACCGGATCGGGAGTAAAAATGAGAAGATCCAGATGGTGAATTTCTGGCCAACGAAAGACCTGGATAATTACATCAATTTGAAAGAACGGGTAGAGGCCCGGATGGCGCTGGTGGACCTTACTGCGACGCAGGAAGAGAACATCCTGAACAATGAACAATTGGAAGAATTGATAGGGGAAGAGTTGAAATTCAGAAATAAACAGTTGAAGAAATTACAGGAAACGGTTCTGGACCTGGAAGATCTGGACGAAAATATCAACCTCAGCGATTTCACATTGGATGACTTCAGGGTAGAACTGATGAATTTCCTGGATAATAACCGGGAGAGACTGGAACAGGCGCCTTTGGGACTGTATGCCGTTGTTCCCTCTCCATCGGGGCTAATGACTGATGCGGAACAGGCCACCTGGTTAACAGAGCCGGAGAAGGAGATCATCAAGCCCGGGATCATCTTCTGTTTACGCCAGCGGGGAGATACAGCCGGCAATGAAACCGTGAATCCGTTGCAACCCTATTTCCTGGTTTATATCCGCGATGATCAAACTGTAAGGTTCAAATATGTTCATGCCAAACAGATCCTGGAGATTTACCGGGCATTGTGTTCGGGTCGGGATAAACCCTATGAAACCTTATGCGAGCTGTTTAACAGGGAAACCGATCAGGGAACATCTATGGAACCCTTTACGCTGCTTCTCAAACATGCCATACGCGATATCAGAGCCACCTTTGCCCGTAAAACCATGAAGAAACTTCAAACCGGGAGGGATGCTGTGTTGATACCCAAAGAACAGGCTGTTTCGGAGGATGAGAACCAGTTTGAACTGGTCACCTGGCTGATCATCAAATAAAAAGAAATAAAAAATATGACACTCAATGATCTAATAAAATCGTTCAGACAAACCAATGCCTTATTGAAGCTGCATGTTATCAAAGCAATCAATGTCAACCTGACGATCCGTAATTGGTTGTTTGGTTATTTTATTGTTGAATTTGAACAAAAGGGATCAGATCGGGCAAAATATGGAGAATTTTTACTGAAAAAACTTTCCGAACGTCTCGCCAAATATGATATTTCAAACACACATGAACGTGAATTGCGGAGGTATCGGCTGTTTTATCAACGGTATCCGCAGATAGGACAAGCTGTTTTATCACGATTAGATACAACTGAAATTCGGGAGACACTGTCCCCCAAATTTGAGGAGGATCAAATCCGGGGCACACTGTCGCCCGCATTGACGGAACAAAACAAATCCGTGTTACCTGAAAAATTATTAACTCATTTATCCTGGTCTCATTTCGTACCATTAATGGATATTGAAGATTACAGGAAACGATTGTTTTACGAACTTGAATGTATAAAAGGAACCTGGAGTGTGCGTGAACTCCAGCGACAGATCAGCACGCTTTACTACGAACGCTCCGGGATGAGTCGGAAACCCGGATTGCTTTCCGAACAAGTACAACAATCGGCCGAACAATTTTCCATCCGTGAGATCATCAAATCCCCCTTCACTTTTGAGTTTCTTGGATTAAAGGCCAAAGATGTGGTTTATGAAAGCGATCTGGAACAGGCATTGATTGAAAACCTTCAGGAGTTCATGCTGGAACTGGGCCATGGCATCTGCTTTGAAGCCCGGCAGAAAAGAATTGTTATTGGGGATGAGTATTTTTTCATCGACCTTGTTTTTTATCATCGGATTCTTAAATGCCATATCCTGATCGAACTGAAAACCAAAGAGGTGAAACACGAACACATCGGACAGTTAAACGTTTACCTCAATTACTTTAAAAAGGAGATCATGCGACCCGACGACAATCCGCCGGTGGGGATTCTTCTAGTGACAGAGAAAAACAAAGCGCTGGTTGAGTACGCCACAGCCGGGATGGATGAAAAACTATTTGTATCAAAATACCTGGTAGAATTGCCGAGTAAGAAGCAGTTGGAGGAGTTTCTCATGCGTGAACTACAAAAAAACTGATCATATGCCTTACACGGAAATGGTTTCTTTGAAAGATCAAATTGCCAGGGCAGTTATTGCTTTTCAATCTGACAAGCTTTTTGAAAACGGGATCAACCTGTTTACAACGCTTGGATACAATACAGGAAGACAAAATCCCCTGGAAGATTCAACTTTTAAAGGGTTCCGCTCAATGTTCATTGATCAAACTTCTAGCTTCAATCAAAAAAATGCATTGGTAAAAGATTGGGGGAACATAGAGTTGCTCTTCCAGTTGACCGATCAGGAGATGGTTTTGCAGGAAGATTTGTTTAAACCAACTGTGGAACGTGATCATCCTGCCTCATTTCTTTTCTTCGCACTTCAATTAAAAGGAGAATCCTATTCGACTCATCAGTTAGCGCAAATCTCAAGGGAAATTAATAAATGCTTTCCGATGGATGTCTTTCTTCTTTTCCGGTATGGTCAGTATATCACCTTGTCACTGATAGAACGACGTCCTAACCGGAAGATTCTGGATAAAGATGTCATGGAAAAGGTTACCCATGTTTACAATATCTCAGTTTTCAAACCTCATGCAGCACATATCCAGATACTAAGCACCTTTTCTTTTGATGCAATCCGCGAGGAGGCTCCTCGAAAACGAATCGAAGGATTCAAGGATTTGAAGGCAGGGTGGAAAAATGTGGTCAGTACACAGGTGCTGAACCGTCAGTTTTATCTTGATTATCAATACTTGTCAAGGAAACTGATCAATAGCATATATCCAAAACAACAACCGAGTAAAATCCTAGCCCATCAGGCTGTTCTGAATTTACTGAATCGGATTATGTTCATTTACTTCGTTCAGAAAAAACGATGGATCATGGATGATGAAAACTTTCTGATCCATTTCTGGCGTGATTATCTTGGAAGTGGTCAGAAAGAAAACTTCCATAAAAACTGGCTGAACGCGGTTTTTTTCAAAGCATTTAACGGGATAGCCTTTAGATCTCCGGAAATTTTCAGGAACTTACCTGAACCATATACAACTTCCATTCTGCAATTTCCCTATCTGAATGGCGGATTGTTTTCCTATAATAAGGAGCTGGACAACTTTATACTGAAGGATGATTCATTCATTGATATCTTCAACTTTTTTGAAGGGTACATTTTTACCATCGCGGAAGATACACCTTACGACGTTAACCTGGAAATTAATCCTGAACTTCTTGGCAGAATGTACGAAGGGATGATTAATGCTACCGACTTAGACGATGTTGAAGCCGAACATGGCATTGTATACACAGAGCGTCCTGAGATAAATTTCATGGTGAGGCGTAGCTTCGTGGAAGTACTCGATAAGAAACTTGCAGGAAAACAATCACGGGAATTTCTCTATATTCTTGTATTTGAGCCACATGATCAAAAAGTCGAACTACTTCGCAAATACAAAGTCAAACCCGAGATACTGAGATCTGCTATATTGTCCACTACTGTATGTGATCCCGCCTGTGGATCAGGATCGATGCTGCTTGGCGTAATCCATTTGCAGATAGAACTGCTAAAAGCCATTGAGGAATATTCTGAGAAACGTTTGACTCCAAGAGATGAATTTGAACTGAAGAAGCAATTGATCTCTGAATCACTCTATGGGGTCGATATCAAGGAGTGGGCTGTGCGGATCGCGGAATTGCGATTATGGTTGTATATGATTTCCGATGCGGAATTCTCGGGAGAAGAGATGACAAAGCACCCATTGCTGCCTAATCTTGATTTTAAACTACGTTGTGGAAACAGCCTGCTTCAAAAATTCGGCTACCTAGATTTCAGCGTGGAAGAGCTACTGAAGGACAGGACAAAGAGTAGCGGGGCCACCCGTAAATTGAATGAATACATCAAAAAGAAAAAGGCGTACATCATAAACCAGGAAAGCAGTGACGCCACGTTCGAAAAACTGAAAGAGGAGGAGTATCATGTTTTCAATGCCTTTATCGACGAACTGATTTTTGAGAACGAACAAAAAATCAAAAATCGCAGAACAGCTTCAGTAAAACAGGGAACCATGTTTGAAACCGGAACCCAGGCCGAGATAGATGTTTACAAAGAAGAAATTGAGGCCTTACTGCATGAAATCGATGAATTAAAAAAGCTCAAAGAATTTCTAAAAAAGGAAAAACGTCTTCCCTTCTCGTATGACATTGATTTCATGGAGATATTCCTAACCAGGGACGACCCGGGCTTTGACCTGATCATAGGAAATCCACCATATGTGAGGCAGGAACAGATCCTTCCACCGGAAAATGGCGAATACCTTGAATACCTGTTGAAACTGGAAAATAAAGAGGAGAAAGCAAAGGTCAACAAATCCTATAAACAACAGCTTAACGAGAAGGTTTTTAAAACGTATCCATTCCTGAAAACGACAATAAAAACGGAGATTGAGGGAAAACAAAAAACGATGCCGGTATACGGGAATAAAGTGCCGGGGCGTAGCGACCTATACTGTTATTTTCAACTCTTATGTCCTTCGTTTTTAAATTCAAAGGGAACCTTTTGTTTCATCATTTCCAACTCCTGGCTGGATGTAGATTTTGGTGGATTCATCCAGCATTTTCTGCTGAAGCATTCCATTATTCATGCCGTGTACGATTGCAATGTAAGGTCGTTCGAGGCCGCGGTGAACACGATCATCTACCTCCATTCCTCTTTGATCAATACCAGCAGTAAATCGGGGGAGCGATTCTTTAAATCGCTGACTTCACCCGATAACCTGGTCAGGTTCATCATGAACAAGATCAATTTCACGGAAGCCTCCTATGCGCCCATTTTGATGGAACAGGACCACTGCCGCGAAAACACCTTCCGCGAATATTACCGGGTGATCCCCCGTACGCAACAACAACTTTATGAGGCCGGTTACAATGAAGAATTAAAGAGTTACGATGGGGATAAATGGGGTGGGAAGTACCTGAGGGCTCCGGAGATTTATTACCTAATTTTACAAAAGGCCGCGTTTTTACCATTAAAAACTTATGCTGAGGTTACTTCTGTTTCTTGGTCAAGGCTAGGGTTGAACAGTGAATTAATGAAAAAACCAGAAGATGTAACTGGTACAAAATATATCACTGAGCCTGTTTTAAAATCACCAAAAGATATAACAAAGATCAGGGTTAGTCCTAATGATGCTAAAACCGTTCTAATTCATCGTAAGGAAATCGACAACAAAATTGTCTATTCAGATTTATTGTGGGTAGACTTAAGGAATGATAAACATCTTTGTCACATTTGTGAAGGAGAAATTGCCTTTACTCATAATTTTCATGGAATTAATGTAAGAAATATTGACAGCAATGATCTGTGTTTATATCTTAATTCTTCTTTGAGTTGCTTTTTCGTCGAGATTCTGGGGCGAGGGAATCTCGGTGAAGGAGCAATAAGAATTTTAGCAAATGACTTGTCAAAGTTTTTCCCAGTATTAAATATCCACTTCAATTTATCAGAAGACTTTTCTTATCTATTTCGGGTACAGAATAGTATCTTTAAAGAAATAGGACTCTCTGATAAAATTGAAATCCGCGACCAAACCCCCAATCCTCTTCCCGACCGCAAAGTCTTAGACGATCTCATTTTCGACGAACTCGGATTGACCCAGGAGGAGCGGAATGAAGTGTACTGGAGTTTGGCGGAGTTGGTGAAGCAGCGGTTGGAGAAGGCGGGGAGTAGGTGAGGGAAAAACTAATCGTCTTATTACAATGAAGTAGTAATTTGTAAAAAATGGTAATATATTTGTTGTATTAACAATCAGTTATATGTGGATAGAAGAATTTTCGCTTGAAAACATCAAATGTTTTGAAAAGCAGAGTATAAAATTCGGGACTACAAAACAAAAATACCCCTGGATCACGTTACTTGGTGAAAATGGAACGGGAAAAAGTACGGTTTTACAATCCTTAGGATTATTACTTGCCGGACCTGAGGGGTCAAAACAATTACTTACGCGACCTCATGGCTGGCTTAAAGATGAACATCGCGCAGGGAAAATTACTTTACGACTTCACCAAGGTGATAATGATCCCGGTCAATATGGAGGACAAAAGAAGGAGAGAAAAGTTTTCCAATATACATTTCATGTTACAGGGAGTGAAAAAATTACAGTCAACAATAAAGTTTATACGGAACCTGTTATTGTTGAAGATTCAAATAGCAGAGCGCTTCCTTGGTTACGCGAACATGCCCTACTTCCAAAGGGGAAAGGTTGGTTTGCTGGTGGATATGGTGCATTTCGGCGACTTACCCGTGAAAATAAAATAATTGTTCCATCATTGCAAACCCCTTTACGTTATACCAATTTCTACTCTCAATTTGAAGAAGATCAAGCATTAGAGGCTTTTGAAACCTGGTTGGTTTATTTGGATTACAGGTTATCGAAATCACCTGACGATTCAACAACCAAAAGACAAAAGGAATGGGGAATTAATGCAATCAATAAATTATTACCTCCCGGAAATAAATTTGATCATATAGATAAAAACGGCAATATTTGGTTTATCGTTCAAGGAACGCTAGTGTTAACTATTTCATTGTCAGATGGTTTTAGGAGTATTATGGCATTATGTGGAGATCTGGTCTGGCGATTGATAGAAGCATTTCCACAAAGTCTGAATCCATTAAATGAAGAGGGAGTGGTTCTCATCGATGAACTTGATATTCACTTGCATCCGACATGGCAAAGAACCATTGCCGGATTGCTTCGGCAGACTTTCCCGAACATTCAATTCATTATGGCTACGCATAGTCCGCTTGTTGCTGCAGGTGCAGGAGAAGATGCTGTAACGTATAGATTTTATCGCAGGGATGATGGTATAAAAATTGATCCCGTAAAAAATATCTACGCGAAAAGTGTTGATCAAATTCTTCAAAGTGATGCTTTTGGATTAGTATCTGCTTTTTCATCTGATACACAGAAAAAAATAGATCGATATTATAACTTGCGAAACAAGAAGAGATTATCTCCTTCAGAGAAAAACGAATTACAAACGGTCCTTCCTCTCGTAACGGAAGCATTAGGATATAAAAGTTCGGAATCAGAAACGGAACAGCGTCTTAATGAGTATATTAAACGGAATTGGAAATGATCCATGTACATCGTATCCCTATCCCCCCGATATTGGCAGTTAACTCAGATATGTGGCGTAATACTTATTTGGCCAAAAGAAAAATCTTTACAGCAAATCCTTCGGTAGCGACCCGAAAAAAAATGATCTCTGCGGGAAAAAAATACAATCAACGACAAGTGAAAGAGGCACTCCGCCAGATGTTTTCAGATAAATGTGCATATTGTGAAAGTCATATTACTCATATAGATTTTGGGGAGATTGAACATTTCAGACCAAAATCTACTTTTCCTCATTTGTGTTTTGATTGGGATAATTTGCTCCTTGGGTGTTCGGTATGCAATGGGGCGCAGTTCAAAGGGAATAATTTTCCTGAAGAAGTTGAAAATGGACCTATAGTAAATCCAGTTACAGATAATCCTGGTGATTTTCTCGCTTTTGAATATGATCCAAATAGTGGGACTGCAAATATTTTGGAAATTCATCACCGTGGAAAAACAACAGTTAACGTTTTAGGGTTAAATAGGCGAGAATTGGTTAGACACAGGAGTGATGTTGTAAGGAAAATTGCTTTCGTTGCGATCAAGGCCAAAAAGGGTGATCATGAGGCAATTGATGAATTAAATAGATGCTGTGAAAAAGATCAGGAATATGCTGCATTTGCTCGTTCACTAAAAGCACATTTTGGTATTTGACACTTGTCATTTTAAAGAGGAAGCAAAGAAGGGATACAAAGAAAGAAAACAAAAGATCGAGATATGTTCCTTCATGGGTTTATATTGATGGTCTTTAATACATAGAGAATTTTTTTCTGCTTATTAGCGAAAAACCAAGAGATCTAATCCTAAATAATTGTTTTCCTGTTTAATAGAGAAGGTAAAAAAGGTTATATTTATTAAAGGAAATTAAAGAATACATCACTGTTTTACAAATTTGCCCCATTCAGATATAGCTAGAATGATGACTGAAGTACGGGATATTTAAGTTGAGTTTTCCTTTGGGAACCGTCGGAATTGCCTGAATTATGGACGTTCAAACCCTGACCGAAGAATTTTTATGAAGAAACGAAAATCCTGGGAAAAAGTAGAGCCCGGAAAATCCAGAAAAACCATTTCTGATTTTGAAAAACAACAAATTTCTGATCATTGCCAGCCGTTAGTCGAGCAGTTTAAAATCCAATACATCAGGTCAAATCCTGATAAGAGGTTTAACTACTTGATGGATATCTATACCCGATGGAGAGGGACCTATCTGTATTTCTGTGAGAAATACAAATCCGAAGGAGAAAACCGGATTGCTGATGAATTTGAGGTCAAATTTGTCAGGCTGGAATATATTGGACGTGATACGTTTCATCTTTCCTATTTCAGGCATACAGAACAATGGTTTCAGGTGGCAACGTATCTGAGCTTACAGGATTGCCTGACGATGATGAGGGATATTCCCACGCTTCAACCGATTGGTTAATTGTCATAAAATCCCTAATTTCGCTACCTCACTATCTCGCTATTTCACCACTTCGCCATCTCACCCTTTTACCATCGTACCATGGAACTATTAACCCCCACCGACTGGACCGATTACGAGCTGATTGACACGGGCAACCGGGAAAAACTCGAGCGGTTCGGAAGATACATCCTGATCCGGCCCGAACCTCAGGCAGTATGGGAAAAAGCCATGCCCGCAGAAGAGTGGGAGAAACTTCACCATGCTCGCTTTGCAAGGGGAAAACCAGAAAGTCCACAGTCGG
>Ga0268281_1000132_pt1 | contig 57377 bp, 55 predicted proteins | sample saktaG_10_FD_190134 | JGI IMG/M metagenome (GOLD analysis project Ga0268281, IMG submission 190134) | Saline water microbial communities from Sakinaw Lake, British Columbia, Canada - sak_2011_5_24_50m | ecosystem: Environmental > Aquatic > Non-marine Saline and Alkaline > Saline ...
CAGCGTGAACGCCGTCGCATTCAGCCCCGACGGCCAGACACTCGCATCCGGGAGCAACGATTACACGGTCAAGCTCTGGGACGTGAACTCAGGCAGGGAGCTGCGATCTCTCGAAGGCCATTCCCGCAGCGTGAACGCCGTCGCATTCAGCCCCGACGGCAGAACGCTCGCATCCGGCAGCGCCGATGGCCAGGTCAGGCTCTGGGACGCGGCCCGATAGCGCGGGCCGCCCGAGAGAAGCGCCTTCGTCCGGGGAGGGGTAGCCCTCTGGGCCCGGGGCCTCAGGTAGCCGATATGCCCTGGACCATAGAAAGTGATTTAAATTGATATTGCTGATACATTGCTGATCAGAAATGTCTCGTCTCCCTTGCATCTCCCTTGCGATCGTTCTTTTCTGTTATCTCACCTGCGGCCTTGCAACTGCATCCGACGTCCCCTGTGTCTTCGGCGCTGACGGCATCCAGTCCCTCGACGACGGCCCGCCCCTCCTGGAATCCGCGACCGGAGAGGAGACAGCCCTCGTGGCATCAGGCCCATCTCAGTATCTGCCAAATGTTCCATTGATCGCTCAATACGACGAGTCGGACCAGGTCGACGTCCTAACTGGCGCAGCTCCCGTTGCCGGCGGGGCAGGCTCAGGAAACAGCAGGCAGCTTGGCGAGATCAAGCAGGAGATCAATCAGAAGGTGGATGTGGAAAACGAGGCGACCAGGAACGCGGCCGTGATAATTGCCGCCCAGTTCCCTGGGGTTTACAACATCGACCAGATCTCATCCATCTACAGCTACCTGAAGGACGGATGGAGCTACGTCAACGATCCCCGCGGCCTTGACTACTACAGCTCGGCATCGAACACCCTCCATCTTGGAAAGGAGCTGGATTGCGTCGGCGCAGGTGACTGCGACGACTTCGCAATACTCATGTCTGCCCTGATCGAGGCGATAGGCGGGAGCACCAGGATAATCTTCGCCTACGGGACCAACGCAGGCCATGCCTACACCGAGGTATATCTCGGAAGTCTCAATGACCCGGGAAGCCATGTGCGAGAGAAGATCAACTGGCTGAAGAGCGAGTACGATTCAGACCAGATCTTCACCCATGTGGATCCTGCAAGCCAGGAGGTCTGGCTCAACCTCGACTGGTCGGCGGACCATCCTGGGGGCCCCTTCTACAACGCGAACAGGCACGTTGTTCTGATGATCCGGGAGGAGTACACGACAGCAGCCCCCGCGCTTCCGCCGGGCTTCGGGGCCTCCTCATCCAGCCAATCCTACGGCGTGATAAGGGGCCAGGTCCTCTCCTCGGGCGGCCTGCCGATGGTCGCAACGGTGATCCTCACAGACGAGCGGGGCCAGGAGCAGATGGCCATGACCGACGACCGGGGAAGCTACCGGGTAGAGCTTCCTGCAGGCAGCTACCGCATCACGGCAGAGAGGACCGGCTACGAGTTCCAGCAGATCTCGACGGACCTTTCGACCGGCCAGGAGAGGGAGGTCCCCATATCCGGATCGCAAGAGTATGTGATCGAGACTGGCTTCACCCTGGGGGATGTATTCGGCTGGGGGGATGATGGGCTAAGCGACCAGGGAGCGGCTTAGATGGATCGCAGACGGGCCTCGTCTCTGCCAATCATTCCCACAATCGCCCTGCTCTCCATCCTCGCCCTTGCAGCCCCGGCCCTGGGAGCGGACATCCCTTGCGCCTTCGACGAGCTTGGAATAGTGGAGATTGGAGACTCCTCAAGCCAGCTGACTGAAGAGGGGGCAATGGCCGGCCTTCCGACCATGCAGGGTCCGGGATCATCCGGCTCTGGCCCTTCTGAGTCGCCCGAGGTCTCCCTTCCCAAAGAAGATGTGAGCATAAAGAAGGCGAAGATCAAAGCTGCGGTCGACCCCACGAACCCCATCACCCGCAACAAGGCGGTCGAGATCGCAAGCCAGTTCTCGGGAAGCTACAACGTTCAGCAACTCTGCTCCATCTATCACTTCGTTAAGGATAACTGGAGGAACACATCGGACCCAAGGGGGGTGGACTTCTTCAGCCCGGCAAGCGAGACAATAACGCTTGCCGAGAGCATTGCCAAAAGGGATAACGCAACCGTTGCCGGGGCCGGTGACTGCGACGACTTCGCAATACTCATGGCCTCCTTGATCGAGGCGATCGGAGGCACGACGAGGATTGTCATGGCCTACGACGAGAGAGGAGGCCACGCCTATGCCGAGGTTTACGTGGGCCAATCGGACAAGGATCAGACGACTGCACTCCTCTCCTGGCTTAGAAGCCGCTACCGCTGCCCTATGGTTTATGTGCATATGAACGAAGATGATCGTGGAGTTTGGCTGAACCTCGACTGGAACGCAGACCATCCGGGAGGACCGGTACATGAATCGTTGGGCGAGGTCTTCGTCGATATCGGAGATTTGGCTGATAAGAGGGGAGTATCGCTTCCGCCGAACTACAGCCTCTCGCAAGCGCAGGGATCGATCCAGGGGATGGTCTCCGACGGTAACGAAAATCCCCTCGCCTGCACCGTGCTTGTGAAGGGGGCCGATGAGGACCACTCCTTCAGCGCGAATGCCTCGGGGAAGTTCAGTCTTGAAGTGGCTCCTGGATCCTATCAGGTGACGGCGGAGAAGCCGGGCTACTCCTTTGGAGCCAAAGAGGTCCAGGTCCTGCAGGGTGTCATCGTCGCTGCCGATCTGAGGGGGGCAGTCGATCGCGAGCCCAACATCCAGATAGTCACCGAGGCAGTGGACCCTGTCAAGAGGTGCGTCTACTACACGAGGAACAGCGAAGGCCGCCAGGTCTTCAAGATATGGGTCTACGTAACCGGCCCTGAGATCTCCCGGGTCAAGTCGGTCAAGTACTCGATGCACGAAACATTCGAGCACCCCGAGCACGTCAGCACCGATCCCAGCCGCGGATTCGAGATGATCCTCTGGTCCTGGGGCCGCTTCGTCATGCCGATCACGGTTACCACAACCGACGGCAACGAGTACCTCATCATGTACCCCTTCACCTTCAGGGCCCTTCTTGAGGATGCCCAGAGGAGGCAAGTTCGCTTCATCGACGCCACAGGGGCATGGGATGTCATCGGAGGGTACTGATATGATGCTATATCCGGGGAAGCGAGATGCTCGAAGAGGCCCATATGGGAGTCACATGGAACGAGCCCTTTTATCCGATAATCGAACGATAGTCACTAATTAGGACTGATAGGATATATGAACAGAGGAATGGTGTGAGAATGAGAGCAAAATTAGCCCACATATTGTTGGTCATGAGCATATATGGCCTGCTGATCTTTTCGGCCACAGCCGAGGATATATATGGAAATCCCACAACCGACGCCTACCCCGGATCGCCGACCTACGCATATCCGACGACCCCGGGAGTAGCTCCAGCCTACGGGTATGATGGAACGACATTTCCGGGAACTGGCATTGTAACGGACTACTCCATGGGAGCGCCGTCTTCGATTGGGCCGTCATCGGCAGGTCTCCCTTCCACGGTGGGCGCCTATCCGAGCACAGCACCAATGGCTGTCTACCAATCGTATGCGCCTCCAGCAGGAGAGCAGAGGACCGTATTATCCTTTAGCGCACAGACCCCCCCAACCGCGGTTTACTATAGCGGGACCTTCCTGCCATGGACTACCTTCTCCACCAGATTCGCAGCCTCATCCCCCATGCTCTGGGCAAATACCAATGTTGGTTGGGCATGGTACACCGCATGCCCGCTTGGAGGGTGGGTTCAGGAGCTGATGTTCGTGCCGAGGACTGGGACGATGAAGCTCTATGAGCTCTACCCCGATGGCACAACCAAGATGTATAACTACGGCTGGGCCTCTGCCGGGTACAAGTACATCTGGTTCTACGCGGATTCTCAAGGAAGGCATATAACCATCTTCACCATCAGCGACACGCCCAGCAACTGGATTGCGATAGACGTCTTCTGAGCTCACCTCCTCTTATTTTTTAATTGCATAGCGGCCTTCCTCGCTCGGAGTTCCTGCTCCTGCTTTGCCAAAGAACTCTTCACGTCCTCATCGCTCATCTCGGGATCGCGAAACCTCGTGAATAGGTCGCAGACTAGCTTTTCGCAGTAGCCGCAATGCGGAAGATTGAGCTTATTTACACAGCAGTCATATATGGGACAGCAGTCAATGTTGACGAACTCCGTCCAGAATACCTTTCCCTGTTGCTCTGTACATCCTTGGCATTCGTCTCCGAGGTGATCGCAAGAGTCGCAATATAGGCCGCATATTGTTGGCAATGCCTTATCTGTCATAGCGAGCAGTCCGTCTTAAAGGTTGATAAATGTGCTTGCTTAATATCGAGAGGATGCTTGAGATGCTGATTATCAGTAACTGCTCAATTATTTGAAGGCAACCAATCTTCCACTTTGACATATTGTCAACTTCAAAACGCCTAAACCCCATTGGAAGCCCTATATGAACCCTCAGAGGGGCCGCAAATGCGCTGGAATTAAAGAAAATATTAGCGTTCATTAGCGTTCATTCGCGGTTGACACGTTCATGATCCCGGCAGGCCCATGCACAATGGATGAAAAACCAGCATGCCTCGCGAGTTTTTTCTATGCTAAATAAGGAGAGATAGTACGTGTTCATCTCTGTCTCTCGGGCCGTGTTATGATCGGATCGGTCACCGCCGCCGACCTGCCCTTCGTCTTTCGAGAAGGCATCCCGCTTCTCGCGGGCCTCGGGCCTCGCTGCAGGGGCTCGCGGGCGCCCGCCGCCCTATGGCGCTGGGGGCGACGCCTGACGGCTCTTGTTCGATCAGATGAAAGCGTCGCCATCTTCCCCGACGGCTACAAACTGGCCCCAAGTAGCTATGATGGCCTAAATGTTGCTGTGGAGCGTGGGCCTGATCTAGCCCCCGACGGCCGCGGAGTGCGACGGGATCGATCGAATCTGCTGCTCCGTTCACCCCAACTTATTCATGATCGATCGAATAATGTCGTACATCATGCCTCAGAAGTGCAGCGATATAGGCGAGCGCGCCCTCATCCGCCGTATATCGAAGATCCTCGGGGGGATAGAACAAGAGGACTGCGCCGTCATCGATGTAGGGAAAGACTTTCTCGTTGTAAGCACCGACCTTCTCCATCGGGAGACCGACTTCCCCGAGGCTGCGAGCCCCTGGCAGATGGGATGGATGAGCGCCGCAGTCAACCTGAGCGACATTGCGGCTATGGGAGCGATGCCTCTAGGCCTCTTGATCGCAGTCGGACTTCCGGAAGATTCGTCGATCGATCTAGTCGATGGCCTCTTCTCGGGCCTCAGGGACTGCGCCTCCGCCTTCGAGACCGCAGTCCTTGGCGGCGACACCGACTCTCACCAGGAGCTCACGGTCTGCGGAACGGCTCTCGGCCGGGTGGAGAAGGACCTTGTCCTTCGCCGCCGGGGAGCCCGCCCCGGTGACCTCATCTGCACGACGGGCGCGCTTGGCGGGGCTGGCGGGGGGCTGAAGTTCCTCTTGGAGGGCGGCTGTGGCGACCTTGCCCGAAGGCTGCTCGAGCCGCAGCCCCGGCTTGCAGAGGGAAGGGCCCTTGCGCTCTCTGGGGCGGTTACCTCGATGATGGACAACAGCGACGGCCTTGCCCTCTCCCTACACGACCTCGCCCATGCAGGAGGGGCAGGCTTTCTGATACGGGAGGGGGATATTCCAATCGACTCCAAGGTCGAGGCGCTCTTTCCCGGAGAAGGTCTCGACCTCGCCCTCCATGCAGGCGGCGACTTCGAGCTCCTCTTCACCGTCCGGCCGGATCGCTTGGAAGAAGCCGAGGATGCCTGCCCCTTGACGCCAATCGGGGTCGTTGTGGACTCCGGCGTCTGGATGGAGGGGTCAAGCGGAAGGCAGAGGCTGGAGGCTCGCGGGTATCAGCATCTGTGACAGGACAACTCATCACAGAAGAAGGGAGCTCTCCTCGATGTTGCCTCCCTCAATAGTTGTCCCATCTCGGCCGGGCCTGCGCCATCGAGATCGACGAGGTTGTCGGACCTAAGGAGGCAGGGCTTGAGCTTGCCGTCGGATGTCACCCTCAGGCGATGACAATGGGCGCAGAACTCGGTGTTGTCCATGGGACGCACAACCTCGACCTCAGCTCCGTCGAGGAAGTACTTCTTCCTTCTATGCATCTCCCTCGTGACCACCCGTTCAGCCCTAGAATTGAGGTCTTTCTCGATTGCCACCAGGTCCCCACCAAGGCCATTGCCGTTGAGGTCCAAGAGCTCGATCAGCTGGAGGATGAGACCCCTCTCCCTGGTGAACTCGATCAACCTGGGGACCTCGCTCTCGTTCTCGCGAAGGACGACCATGTTCACCTTTATGGGGTCGAGATCGGCATCGATCGCCGCCTCTATGCCGGCTATAACGCAATCGAGATCGCTCGCCCCACCGCCGGTGATCCTTTGATAGATGCGAGGGTCGAGAGAGTCGAGGCTCACGTTGACTCGATCGAGCCCGGCCCTGGCTAGGGAGTGGGCACGATCCTCCAGAAAGATGCCGTTTGTCGTAAGGGAGATATCCAGACGATCGGGCAATGCAGATACAATTCTTTCGAGGTCCGACCTGAGAAGGGGTTCGCCTCCCGTCAGCTTGATTGCCCTCATCCCCTCCTCGGCCCCTGCCCGGGCAAGGTTAACCGCGGTCTCCGCCGAGATCTCCCTTCCCGGGGAGACCTCGCCCTCGTGATGGCAGTATATGCATCTGAGGTTGCACCTCGGGGTCAATGCCATCCTAAGCCCTGTAATCCTTCGGCCGTACGGGTCCACCAGGGTCATCTCGATTCGGTTGCAGCCCTATTGTATTAATCCTTTGGAGCGTCGGCATCCGCCATCAATAACCCTCGATCTGCCCCAGGCTTCGCTTCAGGTAGTTGAGGAGCACCATGGATACTATCATGCTCACGGCAACGCTCGATAGCAGGTCCTCCCAGCCGATCCCGTCGAATGTCAGGAAGTGGATTATCCCGCCGGACGCGAGGACGAGGATGGTCGTTGCCATTATCGATACGAGCATGGAGAGGACGATCGATCCGACCTCGTAGCGCTCGAAGAACGAGGCAGATAGGACGAAGAAGAGCGCAGCGACTATCAAGACCACGGCTAGCGGAAGGGGGAGGCCGTAATGGAATAGGTGGATCAGGCCTAGCGCCAGCTCGAGAATGGCGAGCGCTAGAAGGAGGACTGCGGCAAAGGCCTTGATGATGTAGTGGTCCAAGCGGATGATATCACCCTTCTCTTAATAGATTTTATTGAATATAAAGGTTTTCGCCTCATTGGATCCTCACTTCATCCGATCCTCGCCCCGTCAGATCCAAGATCCGTCAGATCCACGCCTCGTCGAACCCACCGAAAGCATTTATATAATCGTCAACCACTCGACAGGAGATGGTCGACAATTGTTGCCACGAGATGATCGGCGATGTCCTCGGCCGATCGACGCATGCCGCGGAGGGCTGACCTGCCATGGACCCGATCATAATCATCGTAGCATACCTCCTGATCATCCTCGCCCTCGGCTCATTTGGATCGGCCTCGGGCCCGGCCGAGTTCTTCCTTGCGAGAAGGAGGCTTGGAGACCTCTTCCTCACGGGGACGTTGACCTCGACGATACTCGGGGCCTCTTCGACGCTGGGAATGGCGGGCCTTGCCTTTAAGGTCGGCCTTCCGGGCGCCTGGTGGATGCTCTCCGGCTGCCTTGGTCTTCTTGCCCTATCGCTCATCGCGGGACGGATCAGGGAGAGCGGATGCTACACCCTTCCCCATCTAGCAGGATCCCTCTACGACCAGAGGATGAGGCTTGCCTCCTCCTTGATCGTTGTTGTAAGCTGGATCGGCATAATCGCAGTCCAGATCGTGGCATCGGGCAAGGTGCTAGGAGCGCTCACCGGCCAAGGGGAAGGCGTGCTGATGGCGGCGTCTGCCCTCGTCTTCATCGCATACACGGCGCACGGTGGCCAGCGTTCGGTCGTTCGAACCGACCTCATCCAGCTGTTCATCGTGGCTTTCGGCCTCATCGCCCTTCTCTGGATCGCAGTTCCCGGCTCAGGCCTCGATATCCGGGATCAGAGCTTCCCCACTTCCCCCGCCATGGGGGGATGTGATGTCATCTCCCTCGTATTGATCGTCGGATCGACCTATCTCATAGGCCCCGATATCTACTCCCGCATCCTCTCTGCCAGGGACGGAAGGACAGCCTCCAGGTCGGCTCTCAGATCAGCCCTCATCCTCGTCCCCGTGGCGATCGCAATAGCCCTCCTGGGGATCTCTGCTCGCATGCTCTTTCCAGGGATTGCGCCGGAGGAGGCCTTACCAGTGCTGATGGCAGATCTCCTGTCACCTAACGCCCAAGGATTGGTGGGAGCGGCAATGATTGCGGCATTCATGTCCTCGGCCGATACCACGCTTCTCACAGCATCGTCCATATTGACGATGGACATCTATCGATCCATCCGGCCAGATGAGAGCCCCCGTGGCCTCCTTTTGGCCTCTCGCATAACCGTCGTCCTCCTTGGATTTGTCTCGCTTGCAGTCGCCCTATCTGCCCCAGAGATCATCTCAACCCTTCTTTACGCATACACTGTATTCACTAGCGGCCTTCTGGTCCCACTGCTTGCAGGGTTCCATCGAGAGCGACTGGGTCTCTCTTCAAACGGCGCGCTTGCCGCATTGGTTGGAGGAGGAGGCATTGCATTGATCTTTGGAAAGAGCTATCCCCTCCTGGGGATCGCGGTCTCTGCTGCGCTGCTCTTTGGGGTGAGCTGGGGCGGAGCGTTGCATCAATCGAGGAGGCGCATCAATGGGTAGTCTGTGGACGGATCGTAATCGAGCACTGCCCTAACAATTGCATTCTCGTATGCGATAGTGACCTCTGCATGGATCATTCGGCCCTGGAGCTCGCCGTAGCCGAAGACGTTTGAGGAGAGCATCCCCTTGTCGATCCTGACCCGGACCTCGGAGACGTAGGGCTGGAGCGAGATTGCCTCCTCGATCGCCCTCTCCAGGCTCGAGGCCGTCTCGGTGCTGATTGGAGAGCCCACGAACTGATGGTAGAGGGCTCCAAGCTTGATTCCTGCTTCGAAAGCGGCTATCTCTCGTTTTGTTGGAATTGTCTCACCACCGGATAGGCCAGATAGGCCGAGATCGCAATGAAGAGCACCTGGCCGGATCGATATACATCTCCGAGGATACAGCCGATTGCCGCAGCCAGGATGAGTACGGAGACAACCAGTATGATGGCCCCTGGACTTCGAACCTTGGGATAGGGGACCGCGCTTACCATCAGCAACGAGAGGAGGATCAAGAGGAGCATCGTCAGAAGCGGCCACCTAAAGAGGATGCTGATTGCAACCATGACCCCAGCCCCAGTTATCGGAAGGCCCTCGAAGAGGGCTGCGCTTGTAGGGGATACGTTGAAGCGGGCAAGTCTGAGTATTGCTGCGACGATATAGGGGCAGCCTGCGGCCCCCACGGTCCAGAGCCCTTCATACGCCGAGTAGGCTATGGCAAGAGGAGCTATCCCGAAGGAGACGAGGTCTGCGAGCGAGTCGAGATCCCCCCCAAGGCGGCCCCGTCCCAGCCGACGAGATGCGAATCCGTCGAGGCCGTCGACCGAAGCCGCGGCGAGGACCAATACCACGGCCAGATCCGACCTCCCACCCCAAGAGATCAAGAGGGCTAAAAAGCCCAGGAGGGCATTGATGAGCGAGCAGATATCCGCAAGCTTCAAGGCTTCGAGGAGGTTCATGGCAGTTTCACCGCTATCACCGTCTGCCCTCCTAAGACCCGGTCTCCCCGGCCGACCACCAGTTGATATCCGGGGGGCATCGTCACCTCGACCCGGCTTCCAAATCGTATCATCCCTATGCGCTCCCCTCTCCTCACAGGATCTCCCGGATGGATGTAGGTGACTATCTGCCTGACGACGAAGCCTGCAATCTGATGGACCTGCATGGGGCCATCCCCCGTCTCAAAGTCGATTCGCTTCTGCCTATTTTCAATGGATCGGGCGAGGAAGGCCGGGGCGTGTCCGCCTTTCGTGGGGCATATTGCCCTCACAAGGCCGTCCAGGGGCGCTCTGTTCACGTGAACGTTATGGGCGTTCATGAATATCGCCAACTTGCCCCGTTCTGCCACGACGACGATGCCGTCTGCAGGGGAGAGCATGCCGTCCCCCTCCGGGATGCGATCGGGGTCCCGATGGAAGAATACCATGAAGGCCGATCCTACAAGGGCGAGGGCTGAACCCCACCACTGTCCAGCAGCGGCTAGGGCTGCGGTGAGGACGATCGGCGTTGTGATCCAGGCAGCAGAACCTCTCGCAAGCCTCATGCCATCCCTCTGCCGGGCTGTCGGATCTCCCTTGTGAAGTCGTCGATCAGCTTTAAGAGCTCGGGCAGAATCGAGAAGACCGCATAAGCTATGATCAAGAGGGCAAGCGTGGATCCGATCTTTGCAATGACGTTGTGGGCGAGGTAGAAGCTCTCTTCTCCAAACCACTGTTCGCCGTATGCCAGGAGGACGAAGGCGTTTCTCGCGATGTTAAGGATGTAGATGGCGGATGTGGATAGAGCCACGGCGAAGATCCTGCGGCTCTTCGGCGCCGCAACCGATAGGATGATGCCTGCAAAGAGGGCGATGCTCTCTATTGCGGTGCAGGCGAGGACGATCTCCACCGAACGGTCGTTTATGGCAAGCGTGTTCCACGAGACCATTGCCACGGGAATGTTCAGGAGCGCGAGGAAGTTGGCTGTGAGGATGGCGGTCTCGCCGATCAGCCACGAGTTGAGGACCTCGATCTCGGCGAAGGGGAAGTAGAGGATGCCGCAGATGGCGGCAGCATAGCTGGCCCAGAGGCAGGAAGAGGTGGCAAAGCCCCTCTTCAAGACCATCCAGGCCATGGTGATGCAGAAAAGCGCAGCTCCCATGGCGAGGATGGAGTTGAAGTAGTCATCTATCCCGATGTAATGGCCGATCTGGCTCGTCCAGTAGAGGGCGAAGAGCAGCCAGCCAGGAACGCCGATCCATTCCATGCGGGCCAAGGCTGAGAGCAATAACAGTGACAGGCTCAGCCAAAGGATGTCGGTCGTCAGGCCCGCATAGATCATCCAGCCATTGAGGAGCGCAGGTTTATTTAGCATTATCTCCTTTCGCCCAAAGTATAGATTTTGGCATGTCAAGGGGAGTTGTGCTCTCCGCCGGGTGGTTTGATACATGGAGAAGAGTGGATTTATGCCGCCCCATGCGGCAGGTCTCATACTGATCGTCGCCGTCATCACTGCGGCCTCCTGGATGGCCCAAGGGATCCTAGATGGTGGTCAGGAGGAGATGAAGATAGAGCCCGCCCTGATCGAGAGGATGGTTGGAGGGGATGAGGAGATACCGGTGATAGCCATATTCCAGGAGGGAGCCCTTCCTACGCTAGATGGGCTCAGTGTGGATCGCACCTTTCACCTGATCGATGGGGCGGCGATCACGGCGAGCCCCGAGGAGATCAGGGGGCTTGCTCAGAGGCAGGATATCAAGCGGGTCTACCTCGACGGCATCGTCCAGGTAGCGGCGCCGCTCGGCCAAGGGAACGGTCAATCGAGGCTGGTCTGCCCTTCGATTGCGGTCAACGCCGATCGGCTTTGGGCAGAAGGCCTGGACGGAAGCGGTGTCACTGTGGCTGTCCTCGACTCGGGGATAGACAAGAACCATCCCGACCTCACCGGCAAGGTGGTCGGTGAGGTCAACTTCGTGAAGGGCGAGGAGACCACAAGAGACCTGCTAGGGCATGGCACCCTCTGCGCTGGCATCATCGCGGGATCGGGGGCAGCTTCCGGCGGGAAGTACAGGGGGGTCGCTCCTGGGGCAACCCTCCTCAATGTGAGGGTTATAGACAGCACTGGCAACGGCAAGCCCTCGGATATAATCGCGGGTATAGAGTGGGCGCTCGATAACGGCGCCGACGTGCTGAGCCTGAGCTTGGGCGGCACGAGCCTGGGGGAGACCAACCCCCCCGTGACAATGGCCGCGGACAATGCAATGGAGTCAGGAGTGGTCGTCTGTGTCTCGGCTGGGAATAACGGTTGATGAAGGATTGCTCATACTGATGGTGGTTGCCACATTCGCCATCTGGGGATGTATAGACTCGCCAGGTGACGGCGTCAAGGTGATCACCATCGGTGCGAGCGACTGCGAGGATCATGTGGCATCCTTCAGCGGATCCGGTCCCACGAGGGACGGCAGGACGAAGCCAACCGTCCTCGCTCCAGGTGTGGACGTCGTCTCCGCCGTCCCCCCCGGGCTTGAGGAGCCCGATTATATCGATGTATACTATGCCAAGCAGTCGGGGACATCCATATCCACGCCCGTTGCAGCGGGCGTTGCAGCCCTACTCCTCCAGGCCGAGCCCGACATGACGCCTGCGGGGATCAAGGCGACAATGACCAGGGGGGCGCGAAAGCTGAACAACACGCTCGGCGAGGAGTACGAGCCGTACTATCAGGGCGCAGGATTGATCGATGCCTATCGCTCATACGAGATCCTCGACGATGGCATTTGTGGCGTCATGCCTGACCGTTTGATCGCCGGAAGATGGGCTTTTCCAAGCGGCGGAAAGGCCATCTCCCCCGGCCTGGATGCAGGGGCGGATGAGGCCCAGAAGAAGATCTATGCCATGGCTCCAAACGACGAGGACTGGACAACAAGGTTCGTCTTCTTCACCAATCGAGCGAGGAGCAACCTCAGCACCGTGGTGACCGGCCAGGTCTCCAGCTGGGTCTCCGCCCAGCCCATGGGCGGGAACATCCCTGAAAACGGCCAGAGGGTATTTGGCGCAACTGTGAACGTTCCAAACGCCACCCCCCCTGGGCTCTATCGTGGCGAGATCGAGATCCTGGAAGGGGGCGAGGTGATACTTTCCATCCCAACAAGCGTGGAAGTAGCTCGACCGATGCCGATCGTGGCAGGGCAGGGCAGGGTTGCTGGCTTGCTCGATAGAAACCAGTGGGATTACTACTTCCTGGAGATACCAACAGGCATGGATCGCCTTGAGGCCCGGCTCAGCTGGATTGATGCTGCCGATCTCGACATCTTCATGCTTGCCCCAACGAGCGAGTATTATACGAGCAATGAATCGACACTGCAAGAGAACGTCGACATATCAGATCCTCCCTCGGGAAGATGGATCGTTGCCGTCCACGGGAGAAACCTCACCCAGCCGGTCAATTACTCGCTCAACGTGAACCAAGCCTATCTGGACAGCTCCCCGAAGCGATGGAACCTGGGGGCTGTGCAGCGAGGGGAGAGCGTTGAAGCCAGTTTCAGCGTCACAAACTTTGGGCCGGGGATGGCCGACCTCGCGACCTCGGGAGTTGCCGAGAAGGCTGCCCCTTCGAGTACGGAGGGCGAGGTGGGAAACGATGGGGTGTGGGAAGAGGCGGTATTGATCGCCCAGGATACGAGCAGGCTCAACATCAGGCTCGACTGGGTGGAGGAGTCGAGCGATCTTGACCTGCGTCTCTACGGGCCGGATGGCGACCTGGTGGCGAGCTCCGAGGGATTCACCCAGGAGGAGGAGGTGAATTACTTCAATCCCGAGCCTGGGGCCTGGAAGGTGGAGGTTCGAGGCTACGAGGTGAAACGGGGCAAGCAGCCCTTCAACCTGGATATCATCATCTACTCCCAGGAGGATTGGCCTTGGATATCTGTCCGGGGGCCGTCCAGCCTCGAGAGCGGGGAGATGGCGACATTGGAGGCTCGCATTGATCTTCCCTCCGATGCATTGGGGGGCAGGTTCGATGGCTTCATCAAGCTCGAATGGGAGGACGGATCGCATCTCATACCTGTCAGCCTGACCGTGGCGGGGGCCTCTGTGATGGGGATCTCTCAGATGGAGACCTTCGACCGTGATGGGGATGGATACATCGACCAGCTGATCATAGGGGTCGAGGTCGAGGCGGCAATCCCCGGTGTCTATCGCCTGGAGGGGGCTCTCGTCGACTGCAATGGGGATGTGGTTGACTGGCTCTGGAGGACGGAGATGGTCGAGGGCGATGAGCTGATCTTGCTCGAGGCAGGCGGAGTGGACGTCTGGAGGCGGGCGAATTGCGGACCTTTGAAGATTGGACCTCTCTTTCTATACGACGAGTTGGGTGAGCTGATCGATCAAAGGGATGGAAATGAGAGCATCGACAAGGCCCCCGAGGAGTTCCAGCCACCATCGGCATACCTGAACGGCAGCTTTGAGATGAAGGGATCCTGGGGAAGGGTGAAGAAGGTGGAGATCGCCGTGGGGCTCGTGGTCGTGAAGCCCGGGATCTATGAGCTGAAGGGCGTCCTCGAGGACGACCAGGATCGTGAGATCGATAGCGATACCAAGATGGAGATGCTTCAGCCTGGAAACCATACGATCGTCCTGGACTTCAACCCCACGAAGTTCCTAATGCTCTCGAGGAGCTCTCGCCTTCACTTGAGGGATCTTACGTTGAGCCTTGGAGGCAGCGAGATCGAGAGGTTGGACGAGGCATGGTCGAGCGAGAGGATGGACCCTGCGGAGCTGATACAGGAGGGGTGAAGCATCCCTCCTCTCTTTTAAAGGGAATGCGATTCGGATCGATGCGATTCAGATCATCGATTCAGATGTTCTTGGAGAGCTTCGATAGCTGATCGATCAGCCAGTTGGTGGAGAAGCCGGTGAGGAAGCAGATGAACATCGTGGAGAACGACTGGCTCTGGGAGTTCACATTAAAGGCCACCATGCCGCTGCTGAATAGGAGATATGCCATATATCCAAAGATCAGGCTGAGCACTGGAAGGATCATGTACCATACCCTCTTGTACCTGATGACCATGCCTTCCTTGCGTATGTCGTCTGCCACCCCTGATAGAATCTGAGCGGAGGACCCGAGTCCGGCGAAGAAAGAGCTCCAGAGGGGGACGTCGAGCATCTCCAGTCCGGAGAAGCGATATATCAGAAATCCGAATAGCAGCGCCGCCAGTATCCCATAAACCACGGCATAGAGGCCGTATAGCTTGAAGAAGAAGGATATGGTACGAGCGCTTTGGAGCCTGAAGCCCTTCAGATCCAGCTTTGAGTCGTTCATCGCCGCGGTGAGCTCGTAGCTTGCCCTGTCGTAGTAGAGGAAGGCGTCAGCCAGGTTCTCCCTATGAAACTCCTTAAAGGCCAGGACGTAGAAGTCGTAGCTGTTCTTGACGTCGATAGAGCTGCGTTGGGCAGCCTGAAGCGTCCGCCTGAACCTAACGAGCGCTTTGCCCAGATCTAGCTGGGAGTATTCCCCCAAACCCTCTATTGCTTCCACGGAATAATACACTTCAACAAATCAAATAAATAGTTTACCGTCCAAAAATTATATGGACTAATAAAAATATTTATTGATTTCGAGCATAGATCCAAATTGGCATATTGCCATGAATGTAATGGGGATATCAAAAGCGCCCCTTTTGGGCGGATGCGCCGATATATCGGATGCCAACCGGATCTCGATGGTATTTATCGAAAATAATTGCGGTATCCGTCAATTAAATCGACCGATTTCGAACTTTGCGACGCAACGTTTCCGCTTAATCCCTCCATTTAGCGCCCCTACCTTAGTATTCATATGAAATTAATATTGAATTACTGAAATCCAATAAGAGTATTTATGTTATTATCATTAAACTAAATTAGATATTCTAATTGTGCGCGATGGCGAGATGCCGACCGAATATCCGTCTCTCCTCGATCTTCCATCTCTCCTCGACCTTCCGTCTCCGCCAGGGCAGAGATCGAATGGCCGCTTCTCCCAGACTTCTTGATGTATGTAAGCCCATCCCATGCAGGAACGATCTCTTACTCATTCATCGACGACGACTCGATCGACCGACTTCATCTTATGGAAAGATTATAAGAAGATTGAGGTCCATTATTGAGGGAACGAGGAGATGATGATGCGAATACCGCCCCCCCTATGCTTGATGTTATTGGCGCTAGCCCTGCCTTCGGCCATGGCATTCTCCTTCGGCTGCCAATCCGGCGGTGCGGCAGGCGCCCTCTCAATGGAGACAGTGTACGACCTCGATTCCTCTGCAGCCGTCCAGCAGAGCATCTCCCTTGGAGAAGAGGCGGTATCCTCCTCGGCAAGTCTGATGGGTGGAGGAGAGAATTCGATGACCATGAGGGGCGAAGCTGGGTTCCTCGCCCTATCGTCTCAGCTCATCGCCCAAGGGGATATCGATGCTGCAACATCGAGCTATATCTCACGAGATCTCGCGGTCCTTGATCAGTCCATTCTGGCAGGAGGCATGGCTGAGGCCGAGGTCTCTGGCAGCGCTCGATCCAGGGAGGCCTCCCAGAGGGCAGGGGTGCTTCAGGGAGCGCTCTCTTGCGAGCAGCTCATCGCCCTTCGGGAGGGCGAGGCATGGTCCATCGGGAATGTCCGGACATCGGGCTCCATAGGATTTGCCTCGGCAGAGGCCGGATATGGGGATCAAAGAGCCAAGATCACGGGGGGACAGAACGGTGACGGGGACATGTCCGGGATATTCATCGCATCGGCCGAAAGAGATGCCTCCGCCTGGGGGGCGTTTCATTCTCAAAGCCTTGACTCCAAGTCGTATTCTGCGGCGGAGGCGGCAAGCTCTAGGGAGACGGCATACTCCTACCTATCTTCAGGGCGCCTCTCATCGGTCATGAACGCCTCCACCCTTCGAATGGAGGCAGGCCAGGATGTGGAGGCGATCGATGATGTCCTCATCTACGCCATCCGCGGCGATGCGAGATACTCCGCGAGGGCTGCGGAGGCAAAGGGAAGGATTACCGCGGGGGAACCGGGCCCCATCATCGCGCTGCAGGGAGATGTAGAGGAGGTTGGGGCAGGCCAGGTGCCCGTCCCCGGCTCCTGGGTCTGGAATCACTATGGAGGCCTCCTCAAGTCGAACCCATTCCTGCTTAGGGATGCCGATGGAGAGATGCACGCATTCGTTAGGGGGGATGACGACGGGCTATGGGATCGCAGAGAGGGCGATTGGTACGGCTTGGGTGGCGTGATCACATCAGATCCCTTCGCCCTTCTGGACGATCAGGGCAGGATTCATGTTCTCGAGAGGGGATCTGACTGGGCGCTGTGGGACTGCCTCGATGGAATCTGGATCGATCTAGGCGGCATGATCATGGGAGGGGCTGGCGCCGCCCTGGAGCCTGGAGGCGACCAGTTGACGATCGCCGTCCGTGGTATGGATGGCGGAGTTTGGCTCAGGGATCTGGAAGGCGTTGGCCTGGGGGGCAGCTGGACGCCTCTTGGAGGCGTTGCCGAGAGCAACGCGAGAGTTGCTTATGACTCTCAGGGAACGATCCATACGTTGGTTAGGGGATCGGATGGATGCCTCTGGGACAATCGGGGCGTCCCCACAGGGGACGGCTACGCCTTCGAATGGACTGGTCTAGGGGGGACGATCTCCTCGGATGCCTGGCCGTTGAACGACCCCTTCCATCCGAATATGATCTACACCTACGTGCGCGGATCGGATGGTGCGCTCTGGTGCCACGAGCTCGACATCGGCCTCGGAGGCGTCGGATCCTGGCAGAGCCTTGGAGGATTGCTATCCGAGGCCAATGGCCTCTATCGTGGCAATCCCGTTGCCGGGATTGCCTCCGACGGATCCAAGCACGTCTTCGTCAGGGCTTCTGACGGATGCCTCTGGGATTGCGTGGATGGGCAGTGGTATGGGCTCGGAGGTCCCATTTCCACCGATCCCTCTCTGGCCAGGGATGGCGATGGCCGGTTGAGGGTTGCTGTTGGAGGGTCCGGCCTCTGGGTGAACACGCTAGGGATAGAAGAACAGCCAACTTTTCTCGTCGGACCCTGGGCATCGGACTTCAGCTCCATCCAAGGAGCGGTGGATTCGATGGTCTCCGGAGGCCTGATCAGGATCTTCAGCGGAGAATACCGGGAGAACGTTTTGATCGACCATCCCCTTGAGCTGAACGGAGTGGACAGCGGCTCCGGCCTTCCAGTCGTTGACGCAGGCGGCGAAGGATCCGCAATGACGCTCCTTGCAGATGGGTGCACGGTCGAGAACCTCGTCCTGACGAACGCCTCGGACGCGGGGCTTTCCGTCTTCTCGAATCACAATGCCATCAGGGGAAACGTGCTGACTGGAAACGGGATCGGTCTAGGCATCTGGCTCTCGGAGGAATGCCTGATCGAGAATAACCGGGTGAACGAGAACTTGGATGGGATCGTATGTGATCGATCCGACGATTGCATCATATCGGGAAATGCAGTCGATGGAAATGCCGGATCTGGAATATATCTGAACGACTCCGACCGAGGGATCATTATCCAGAACAGCGCAAGATTCAATGGCTATAGCGGCATCGAGATCCTCGGTTCGGCAGACGTAATTGCCATGGGAAACAATGCTTCCATGAACGGTGAGGATGGGATCTTCGCCTTTACCTCCGAGAATGCCACCCTTACGGAGAACACGGCTTCCAGAAACGACCTAAACGGAATCGAGGTTGTCAAGTCGAATGGATGCAACATCACCGGGAACCAAGTGGATCACAACCTTCAAGACGGGATATACGTGAGCAACTCCTGCCTCCCCAAGATCGCTCGTAATACTGCAATCGGCAACGATTGGACGGGAATTGAGCTATGGGCCTCGCAGGGGGCGGATATCAGGGATAACCATCTGATCCAGAACGGCGGAAGCGGGCTGGTCCTTACGGGATCGTCCAGAAGCATCCTCGTCTCGAACAACGCAAGCCAGAACTCCGTTAACGGCATAGAGGTGACCAACTCGGAGGAGACCGTGCTGAGGGAGAATGAGGCCCTTCTAAACGGAGGAGATGGGATTATCCTGAGCTTCTCTCCTCTATCCGTCATAACCGGGAACGACGTCAGCCAGAACGGCTGGACGGGACTCGAGATCATCAATTCCAACGGCCTGGATATCGCGGGAAACGTGGTAGACTTCAACTCCGCCGGAGGGATCCTCGTCCTGAACTCCCACGGAGGGGCTATCTCATCCAATCAGGCCTGCCACAACGAAGGAAACGGCATCGAGATTTGGAACTCCAAGGGAAGCCACCTATCTTGGAACAACGCGAGCGAGAACGGCGAGAGCGGGATCATCCTCGACAGCTCTAGCCAATGCACGATGACGGGAGATATCGCCGACCGTAACCGCAAAGACGGCATCTTCCTTTTCTTATCTGAGGAAGCAAACCTCTTCGGAATCCATGTCCAGGGAAACAACTGGACTGGATTGGAGCTCTGGGGCGCAAACGATAGCATCGTCGAGGGCACCCATGCCACGGAGAACAATGGGAGCGGAATTCTGCTATACGAGACCGATCGCTCCTTCGTCGTCGATGGCAACGCAAGCCTAAACGATCTCTCAGGCATTGAACTCGTCGATTCCAACGGAATCGTCATCGAGGGAAATCAGATCCGGGGCAACGCCTGTGGATTGACGCTTGAGCAGAGCAACGAGAGCAGCATCTACAGGAATAATTTTGTGGGAAACGGCATCAACGCATGCTCCGAAGGGGCCAACCGTTGGAACTCCTCTCAGGTGCTGCAATATATCTACCTTGGATCCAACCGCGCAAACTACATGGGCAACTACTGGGACGATTACGGCGGAGTAGATCTCGATGGCGACGGCATTGGCGATTCTGCCTATGCATTCCAATTTGAGGAGGACGCCTATCCATTGATGGAGCCCTTCGAGGAATACCAGATCTTGTGATGGATGTGACGATTTTAGGACCCAAGCGAATCTCCGACCCTTGGGTCTGGCTATGTTTTATATGTTAGGGGTAAATATGGTACTATATGCAGGATGATCAGATCATCTGCCCGGCCTGCGGCGAGGCCTCGGAGCATGTCACAGTGAAGATGGGACAGCAGCACCTGGTCAGATGCGGCTCTTGCGGCACCGTTTTCCCCCTGCAGCTCGAGCGAGTGAAGATTGCGAATCTTAAGGTGATGGTGAGCAGGGAAGGCTCGACCAAGGTGTACATCATAGAAGTACCGGCAGCGGAGGTGCTTTATGTAGGCCAGGAGATGCTGGTCGACGATAAGTCTCATGACCTGGTCCTCGCTCAGATCACATCGCTTGAGACCGATAGACGCGTCGAGAAGGCGCAGGCTCAGTCGGTGAAGGCGGCATGGGCAAGGGCTGTTGACGATGTAGCGCTCAAGGTCTCCGTCTTCAAGGATGGCAAGACAAGATCCATCAAGCTCGCAGTATCTGGAGAGGAATCCTACAGTCTGGGACAGATCCTGGACTCGGAGGCAGGACGTTGCCGCGTGGAGAAGATCAAGCTCCGTCAGGGAGGATTTGCCGACGAGGCCAAGGCCTCGGAGATCACGAGGATCTGGGGCAAGAGGCTCTAGATAGGTGAGGCGTCATGGGAAAGGAAGAGATGATCAAGCGGCTGAGGGGCATGGTCGGCGAGAATGTCACCGAGGCCATGGAAGCCGTGCCCCGAGAGTTCTTCGTTCCCGATGACCACAAAAGAGAGGCCTACGACGATACACCCCTCCCAATAGGGCGCGGTCAGACCATCTCCGCCCCCCATATGGTCGCCATAATGTGCCATATACTCGACCTTCGCCTTGGCATGAAGGTCTTGGAGGTGGGGGCGGGATGTGGCTATCATGCGGCTGTGATGGCGCGCCTCGTGGGCGAGAGTGGCCACGTCTACGCCATCGAGAGGATCGCCGAGCTGGCGTTCAAGGCGAGGGAGAACCTGGCCAGGGCTGGAGCGAAGAACGTGACCGTGATCCACGGAGATGGAAGCCGTGGCCTTCCCGAGCATGCCCCCTTCGACAGGATCAGCGTTGCAGCATCTGCCCCGAAGATCCCACCGCCCCTCAAGGACCAGCTCAAACCCGGAGGAAAGCTGGTCATCCCTGTGGGCTCGCTTGACCAGCAACTGATGCTGGTGACGAGGGATGACGGTTTCGAGGTTAAGCGCTATATGGGCGTGATCTTCGTTCCCCTTATAGGAGAGCATGGTTTTCCCGAAGGCTGATCGAGGATGCAAGTTGATCGAAGTCGCAAAAGTGTTATCTTCTATACTGGGCGAACACCTCTCATGAAGCCTGTGGTGCTGATCATCATGGACGGCTACGGCCTTGGCGAAGATGTGGAGGGAAATGCCGTTGCTGCGGCGAAGAAGCCTAATTTGGACCGGCTCGGCAGCCACTATCCCAGCACATCGTTGGGATCTGCGGGAAGAGATGTCGGCCTTCCCCCAGGCCAGATGGGGAACTCCGAGGTCGGCCATCTGAACCTGGGCGCGGGAAGGATCGTCTACCAGGACTACACGAGGATCAGCCTGGCTATCGAGGAGAACAGGCTCAAGGATAACTCCGTGCTGCGGGAGGCCATGGAGAGGAGAGAAACCCTCCATCTGCTGGGCCTCCTCTCGGACGGCGGCGTGCACAGCCATAACACCCATCTATATGCCCTTCTGGAGATGGCAAGGAATCTTGGGCATGAGGTGGTATTCGTCCATGCTATTCTCGACGGCCGCGACGTCCCGCCAAAGAGCGCTCTGGTGTACTTCCGGGAGCTGGAGGAGAGGTTTGGATCCAACGCCTGCGTTACCACGGTATCAGGCCGCTACTATGCGATGGACAGGGACCGACGGTTCGAGAGGATCGAGAAGGCCTACGATGCATTGACGAAAGGAAAGGGCTTTTCCGCATCGAGCGCAGAGGAGGCGGTCCAGATGGGCTACGATCGCGGCGAGACGGACGAGTTCATCCAGCCAACGGTTGTTGAGACGCAAGGGCTGATCCGAAAAGGCCACAGCGTGATCTTCTTTAACTTCCGACCGGACCGGGCAAGGCAGATCACCGCAGCCTTCGTAGAGGAGGATTTCAAGGGCTTCCCAAGGGTCATAGAGCCAGTTCACTTCGTATGCATGACGGAGTACGACGAGTCGCTGAAGGTCCCTGTGGCCTTCCCCCCCCAATATCTGAAAGAGACCTTGGGAGAGGTTGTGAGCAAGGCGGGACTTCGACAGCAACGCATTGCAGAGACGGAGAAATACGCTCACGTGACCTACTTCTTCAATGGGGGCAATGAGGCGCCAAACCCAGGGGAGGATAGGGTATTGATACCATCCCCGAAAGTTGCAACCTACGACCTCCAGCCGGAGATGAGCGCATACTCCTTGACCGATGTCGCGCTCGATAGGATTGCATCCAAGCGCTATGATCTCATAGTCATGAACTATGCAAATCCGGATATGGTGGGCCATACTGGGTTCTTTCCCGCCGCCGTAAAGGCGGTTGAGACCGTGGACCATTGCGTCGGAAGCGTTGTGGAGGCCGTGCTCGACGCAGGGGGAGTTGCCCTGATCACGGCAGACCACGGAAACGCCGAGAAGATGATCGATCGCGTAACCGGACAGCCCCATACCGCCCACACCATCAATCGCGTGCCCTTCATCGTGGTCGGCTGGAGGAAAGGGGTGGCGCTGAGAGGCGGCGGAATCCTAGCCGATGTTGCTCCCACCATTCTGCATATCCTCTCCATCGAGAGGCCGGAAGCCATGACCGGCCGGTCCTTAATATTGGAGGGGAGCTGAACCGTTGTGCACTGGATATGGAAGCTGCATGCAATGGATGGCGATTGATCCATGATGAGGTATATCGAGCTCTATAAGCGCTATCTATTGGTCAGTCGGGCCTATGAGATCGCCAGACGTCTCTTCGTCATGAACGCCTTCGATGGCACGTTGACCATCATGGGCGTTGTGATCGGGGCGCATCTCTCAGGGCTCGACGACCCCTGGGTGGTCATCACCGCGGGCGTAGGAGGGGCAGTGGCCATGGGAATCTCCGGCATCAGCGGTGCATATATGGCCGAGCGGGCGGAGAGGATGAGGGACTTAAAGAAGCTGGAGATGGCGATGCTCACCGATCTTGGAGACACTCACTTCGCAAAGGCCTCACGATTCGCAACCCTGGTCGTGGCGCTCGTGGACGGGGTAAGCCCGACGATCTGCGCAGCTATCCTCATCATCCCATATCTTCTCGTGCCCCAAATCAGCATCGATGCGGCCTTCTATACATCGCTTGGAAGCGGCCTCCTCATTCTCTTCGTGCTGGGCATATTCTTGGGAAGGATAAGCGAAGAGGATACTCTCAAGATGGGGATTCGGATGATCTTCGTAGGACTGATAACCATCGTGATAGTGAGCATGATGCTCTCGCCCGGAGCGATCTGATTGGGCCGGCATCCGGAAGTTCCTCGATCTCCTCTCAACAAAGATATTCGCCAGGAAGCAAGGATCGCCGCTTATCGCCCCGCCCAAGCTCCTCTATCAGGATGATGTTGATGTCAATGACGACGCCATAAGCAACGATCGTCAAGATGCCTGGTCCCTGATCCTGTCTTTCACCAGGCTATGTTTCGCAAGCGTGACCTCCAGCAGGTCATCATACATGGACGGCGCAGCTTTCCTGATCACCTTCACGCCTTCCTCGGTAATGCCGCCCGCCGTTGCAACCCTTGAGACGACCTCCTCGAAGCCCTTGACCGTCTTCAACAGCTCGGCAGTCCCCGCAAGGGTTTTTCCATGGTAGCGTATTGATTCTGCTGTAAATTAGCGGAAGTCCATCTAACCGACTCATTTATTGCTGCGGGGTACCCCGCGGCAATAAAATTAGTCGCAGGATTTAATAATGAGTCTTGTATCCTGACTTAGTATGACACAAATCCAAGGAGGATACAAGACCATGGACCTATTGAGTCTAATACAGTATTATCTTGTCGATCAGAAGGATGGGTTGAAGCTGCTACTCACCTTTCTCCTCAATTCTGTGATGCAAGAGGAAGCGCGTCAGCAGGCTGGAGCCCATCCATACGAGCGAGGTATCAAGAGAAAGGCCCATCGAAACGGCATCAGGAAGCGGACCCTTAAGACACGCGTTGGCGAGCTAATCCTTGATAAACCTCAGCTCAGGGAAATATCCTTCGAGACAAAGGTCTTTGAGAGGTACTCCCGGGTAGAGAACGCTCTATTGATGGCGATAGCTGAGTCATATATCCAGGGTGTATCAACAAGAAGGATTCAAAACATAGTCAAGGAGTTCGGCCTCGAGAATATATCGGCTTCCGCGGTCTCAAGAATTTGCACAACGTTGGATGAGCAGGTCAATGAATTCCTGAGTCGTCCAATCGAGATGAAGATAAGATATCTTTTTGTAGATGCTGTTTACTTCAAGGTGAGAAACAGGAGTAGATACCTGAATCGTGCATTGCTCATAGTCACAGGAGTTCGAGAAGATGGCTATCGCGAGATTCTCGCGATCAAGGTGGCAGATTCCGAGGGAGATGGATTCTGGTCGGATCTCTTCGATGAGCTGAAAGAGCGCGGCCTTGAAGGGGTGGAACTTGTAATATCTGATGGTCATAAAGGCATCCAAGAAGCGGTAAAAACTTCGTTTATTGGTGCATCATGGCAGTTGTGCACGGTACATTTTATACGCGCCGTATTGAAGACCATTAACAAGAAGGATGAAAAGAAGGAGGTCGCAAGAAGGCTCAAGGAAGCTATCGAGGATGAGGTGAAGATGCAAAAGCTTGCGGATGATCTCAGAGATGAGGGAAAATCAAAAGCAGCAGATACCATCGAGCGGTATAGGTTTGATCTCTGGAACTACAAAGCCTTCCCCAAGGCCCATTGGAAGAGGATCAGGACGACCAATGTGGTGGAGAGGATCAATAAGGAACTCAAACGGAGAACACGTGTCGCTGGAGCATATCCCAATGATCGGTCATTGATGAGGGTGGCAGGATCAATCGTGATGGATATAAACGAGGAATGGATCACAGGTAGAAGGTATTTATCTATGGACGAGGAGTGAATGGCTCAGGATACAAGGCTCAAGAAATTACAGCAATTTCGGCACGCTATCTCATAATCGTCTGCCATGCAGCTTATTGGAAGGTTCGCGATTGGCTCTTTTTCGATCATATCCTTCCTCCTATTTCGCGGCGTCTCGACCTTCAAATGACTGCATCCCACTAAAACCCCCTTTATCTCCATCTAGGGCAGAGCAGCACCACTATTCTTTATATGTTACCGATTCCAATGAACGAAGGAGAGATCTTCGGTCTCTAAATCGAGGTGAGATACGATATGAGATTTATTGCCTTGGCCTTGGCCCTTCTCCTGGCGTCCTTCAGCGCCGCCCAGGGATTTCCCGTCTATGGGGACGATGGTGGCGAGGCCAAATGCATGGTATTCGATTGCTTCAAGAGCGGCCTTCCCGAAGGGATTGAGAGCCTGGATCCAAACGTTGCGCTATGCCTCTATTACGTAGACGTAGCGTTTACCGGACTTGGTGATAACTTCAACTTCGGAATTAATGACAGCTCAGATAAATTCTATCCAGTTGATGTAAACATCTCCCAGATCCTCCAGCCGGGAAGGGCAATTCTTGCCTTCATCGTCCCGAGGGATATGGTGGCAAAGGCACTTGTGGTCAAAACCGGCAGCGATACGTTCTTTTCTGTCGACTGGGACCCGGTAATCAAGTACCCAAACGGCATCGTGAACCTGAGATACTTAGGAATTGGCGGATGGAGCATCGACATCAACCAGACGATTACGCTTGATATCCTCCTCTCCAACAATGGCACGGCACCCATCACGATCTCCCCTGCTAACTTCAGCATGGTGGATCAGTGGGGCTGGCGGTACTTCCCGGAAGATACTTTCAGCTCGATCGAGCTTCCATCGAAGAACCAGATCGAGGCTTCATTGGCCTTTATAGACCTCTCTCCGCGAAGCAGGCCCGCCATTCTCGAGTTCGATCATAGCAGTCCTTCAGCAATCATGATCGATCTAAGGGGCAGCGAGGAGGCAGCGGCGCCGCAAGCGGCTGCTGGTGAGGATACCGCATCCGCCTCGCAGGCTGCTACATCCGCCTCCGAGCCTCCCGCTGGAATAGATGACGGTCAAATAGCAGCGCAATCGATCGTTGCCCCCACACCGGCAGCAGCCGCTACATCCACGACAGAATCGGTGGGCGATGCTCGCGCCATGTTGGATACGATGAGGAGGGGATTTTAAGGATTGAATTCCTGAACCCATTGGAGGACGGGCTCTCTTTGCATCTAGCAACAGCGTCCATCCCCCACCAATTATTTAGCATATATTTTGGAAGCGCTATCCATCATCTGGAGGTGCTCGATAAGAGCGCCTCCAGCAGGATTTCATCTGACTTATGCGACTGTGGGGATTGATATATGGGATGGAGCTATCCAATATATGCTCGGCCTGCCGTCGGCGGAAGACGTCGAGCAGCTGAAAGGGGAAAAAGCTGATGGACGTTGACGAGCCTTTGCTGCGGAGCTTGGCAATCAACCTCGGAGAGACCTGGGACCGCTTGAATCGGCTCAGCCGGGGGAGGCTTGCAGTAATCGCCGATGCATTGATGAGATTCAACGAGGCGAGGGCCACAGAGGCCGCGGCCGGAATTGCTTATTACACTCTCTTCTCCCTATTTCCACTGCTGCTCATACTGGTTGCCATCGGCGGCGCAATACTCGCGGTCGAGCCAATACAGCAGCAGATATTGGATCTGGTCTCCCAGACGTTTCCACCGGCCCGCGATCTCGTGGAGAGGAATCTCTATGAGCTGATACAGCTTAGCCGGCCAGTTGGCATAATCGCCGCAATCGGGCTCGCATGGGCGGCGTCCTCCGTATTCACCATTCTCGCCCTCAACATCGAGAGGGCTTGGAGCATCTCCAGGAGGAGGGACTTCCTGAAGATGCATCTTCTGGCTTTGGCAATGGCCGGCAGCATGCTCGCCGGACTGCTGATACTCTCGCTTCTGTCGACAGCCATGCTCAGCCTGCTAGCTGTGATCAAAACGCCAGTGTTCACACTCTTCGAAATATCGCCATGGGCTCTACTGCCAAGCCTCGTGCCATGGATTCTCATGTTCATCACAGCCTTCTGCCTCTATCTATTGGTCCCAGGAACCCGTGTGAGGAGCGCGGAAGCCGGATGGGGCGCGATATCTGCAGCCACGCTTTGGTGGATGAGCAACATTGGATTCTCATGGTACATACAAAGCGGCCTATCCAGATACCATCTCATATATGGATCGCTCGGGACCGTGGTCATATTCATGCTCTGGATCTATCTCACAAGCCTCATCATTTTGCTGGGAGCTCATATCAGTGCCGCGATGGGTCGTGCTGGGGGTGGGGAGGATTGAAGATGGGCGGATGAATAATCGTGGCCCGAGAGGATCCCATCGGCTGCAAAGGTTACATATTGCTTGGTTGAATAGGTCTCCGCGATCTGCCAAAAGTGTCGCGTCATCTTGGCCGATATTGGCATATACTTGCTGATGAAATTTTATTAGGTGTTATTCTTGATACCTATTCGGCCTGTAAATTAAGAATATGCTATGGGATCTTACTCTCCTGTTATCGATGGACGGAAGCATATTTATTGATGAAGTTGTCATGCTGCTGATCGGCCGAGGGCCAAAGATATTTCGTGGTGAGTTGAATGATGACTAAGAACGTTATGATCGCTAGCATCTGCTTCTTAATGCTCGCTGCATCTGCAGCCGCGGCAGATGTACATGCTGTATTGAGTCTGGATAACGGCGATGGGACTTTAGTGCAGATCTTCGATGAAAATATGACAGAGGGATCAACGGCCGAAGACCTTCTGAATGCAACCGAACTCAACGTATCATTTGTATTAACAGAGACCGGCCTTGTGGTAACCGGAATAGACGATGTCATGAACGATGAGATGAACGAGTGGGTGTTCCAGGTAAACGGGGTCGCATCTGAAGTGGCTGTGGACCAGTACGTTCTACAGAACGACGATATGGTGCTCTTCACCTTCACGCCCATAGCAGTCGATGTGGAGGCCGCGGGTAACGAGACGGAAGAAGTGTGAGCTCTTCTCCAAAAACGATTACCATTGTTTAAAGCCTCCCCGCAACTTGGGAATCTCGTTGCTCGGAGGACAACCCCATTCCCTTTTTCAAGTCACTTCATCTTTCATCTTATTCGGCCCCCACGACCACCACAAGATTTAAGTAAAGCAATGTTGCTCATACTCAAATATACTGGAGTCTCCAGTACCATATCATCACCACGGGGAGGGTCCCTCCACACTTGCGTCCACCCCTCCCCCGAATTTTTCGATTCGATCCGTTCATGTAGGCCCAAGCATCATGCACCGGCGAGGGCCATGTAGAGGGCAAAGGAGAGAAACATCACGCTAAACATCATGCCCGCTTTCTCCAACCAATGGGTCATCGATCGATCACCATCTTCTCGGAGGCAACGTTCCTCAGCCCCCATGAGCTATGCGATCGGCCAATCCACACCAACCCCGGGGCCAGTATCGAGAGGATCAACCTCGTCTCCGCCCTCTCCGGGCATATCAGATCCTTCATAGTACCTTACGGATCTCGCTTCCGTCAAAAGGATGGTCTTCACCTGACGATCATCTAGGCCTCATATCATCGCAATGACTCGGATCCTCATGGATGCAGGAAGCCTTATCTGCCATCCATGTAACTGAGCCAAGGGATTGAGCGATGAAAGCAAGTATAGTCCAAAGGAAGTTGCGAGCGGAAGTGGCGGTGTTGTCATCCCCTGATAGAGGAACTTCGCTGAAGACAAGTCGCCGTATCCTCTTTCGCGAGGCAATTGAATGGACATCTCTAATACTGCTCGTCCTGCTGATCTTGGACTCATGCATGGCTGCACCTCTATACGGATGCCGCATTCTCCAGGCATATCCTCACGATCGTGGGGCATTCACCCAGGGGCTCGCATTTGACGACTGCTTCCTCTACGAGGGCACAGGAGGTTATGGCGAGTCCAGCATTCGAAAGGTGGACTTGGCTACGGGAAGGATCATCCAGGAACGTCATTTGTCTCCTCACGTCTTCGGGGAGGGTCTGGCAGTCTGGGAGGATAGGCTGATCCAGCTCACATGGAGGGAAGGCGTCGGCAGTGTATACCGGATCGGGGACCTCTCTCCCCTTGACACCTTTCGCTATTCAGGAGAGGGTTGGGGGATAACCCACGATGGGAGACGATTGATCGTAAGCGATGGGACGGCGGAGCTGCGATTCATCGATCCATCCAGCTTCATCGAGATCGGCCGCCTAGAGGTGAGGGATGGCGGGGTTCCAGTCCAGCTCATAAACGAGCTCGAGTTCGTGGAAGGCGAGATATGGGCTAACATTTGGACGGAAGACCGCATAGCGAGGATCTCACCAATTAGCGGAGAGGTACTCGGATGGATCGATCTCTCAGGGCTTCTGGTCCAAGATGAGAGAGCTCTATTCGATGTCGCGAACGGGATCGCATACGATCCAGGCTCGAACAGGATCTTCGTTACGGGGAAGCTCTGGCCGAATGTTTTCCTGATAGAGGTTGTTCATAGGGACGCGGGATGTGTGAGCGATGAGCACGAATGAAGGCGAATCACTGGGATCGCCCTTGAGTCAGGATGAGATCGCCCATTACTTCCATCGCAGCTTTATCGCCGTCGACGGCCTCTGGTTCATGAAGGCGGAGAAGCTCTTTGGTTTTGAAGCCGCTTTAGATCTCGATGAGATGGTATGGAAGGTGCTTCCCAAGATCCAGGCACGCATGCTCAAGGAAATGCTCGGGGAGGGCAATGGAATAGATTCTCTCATGAAATGCCTCAAGGCCAGGCTGGATCTGGAAGGATTCGATCATTACTTCGAGGAGCTGCCCGGCGGATTTGTAGTCTTCATCACCCGTTGCCCTTGGAAGGAGATTATGGCGAAAGCAGGGCGCGAAACGCTGAATCAGAGGGTTGGAGAAAGGATATGCCAGGCCGAGAACTCGGCCTGGGCTAGGGAGTTTGGACCGGATATCGAATTCGAGCCAGAGCAAGGGCTATGCTCTGGCTCCTCCAGCTGCCTCCTTCGGTTCCAGCTCACCCGACCTCTTTGAAGCACTCATTCAAATGGTCCTCTTCGGGTGGCTTTGTGGCTAGGCTGACCACGACCATCACCACGAAGGCCAGGGGCAATGCGACCACGATCGGGTCGACGACGGGCCATGGCATCTCTGTTATGAGGACGTCCCTTCCAATGATCATCTTGCAGATTCCAAGGGCAGTTGCTTCCGATTTATGGACGAATACCAGCCAGAAGAGGCTTGCGAGGGTCCCTGTGATGAGGCTTGCAATAGCTCCCTCTCTAGTCGCCCTCTTCCAGAAGACGGCTGCTGCATAGGTGCTCAGAAATGCGGAGGCGCAGAGGCCAAAGAAGATCGCTGTGCCCCTTGCGATGATGCTCACTGGAAGAAGGTAGCCTAACGTCACGGCTATGATTATCGCAATGATCACACCTATCCTCGTCACGAGCAAGGCTCCCTTGTCCCGCGAAGTCTCCCTTCCCTTCAGGTTCTCGTAGATGTCGCGGCCTATTGCAGTTCCCTGCGTATGGATCTGAGAGGATAGCGTCGACATGCCTGCCGCAAGGAGGGTGAGCATGAATATGTAGACGAACCACTCCGGCATCGCCGCGTTGATGTAGAGGGGAATGATGCTGTCTGCATTGCCGGCGGCAGCGGCGATTGCGATCACCCCATCTTGCTGGACGAAGAAGACGTTCGACAGGGCGCCCACGTCAAAGGCAACTCCGGTCATCATGAGGATGAAGAATCCCCCTATAAGAACTCCCCTGTTGAGCTCCCTATTCGACCTCACCGTCATGAAACGGACGACGAGCTGGGGCATTGCAAGGACGCCGATTCCAACCCCGAGCACGATGGTCGAGATGAGGGTCCACCACCAGGCGCTCCCCAACGTTGGCATGACCGTCCAGCCCATGTGGCCCATCGAAGCGAGGTTTGCCGGGACTAGGGGGGCAAGGTCGGTCAACGCCTGATGAGCTACAGTGATCCCGCCCAGCTGGCTGTAGGTCATGATAAGCAGAAAGGCCATTCCTATGAGCATGATCGTGCCCTGCATGGCATCAGTATACATGACCCCCTTCAGGCCGCCCAATATCACATAGGCAGCAACGATTATCGAGAACGTCAGAAGGGCGATCTCGAAGGATATGGCCAATGTGGTCTCCAGGAAGCGGGCGGCACCGATCAGCACCACCGCTGCATAGAGGGGCATGCCGAGAAAGATAATGATGCCGCTGAAGGCCTGTATGAACCGGCTATCGAACCTCTTGCCCAGGAGCTCTGGGAAGGTCATGGCCTGCAGGTTGTGTCCCATCCGGCGGGTTTTTTTGCCGAAGAGGACGAATGCTATGAATATCCCAACGAAGATGTTCAGAAATGTGAGCCATAAAAGCCCCATGCCGAATAGGCCGGCTGTGCCGCCGAAGCCCACGATCGCCGACGTGCTGATGAATGTGGCTCCATAGGACATGGCCATGATATAGGGGTGTGACTTTCTCCCCGCCACCATATAGTCCTCGGATCCTTTTGTGGAACGCCAGCCTCGATATCCGAGGTATACAGTGGCCAGAAGATATATCAGTATTATTATGTTTAAAAGTAATATATTCATCTAGATCACAGCCCAAGCTCCTCTTCCACCTCTTCCTCCAGATGTTCCCAGTCCTTCTCCTCAGTTATCTCCTCCGTCTCTGAGATGGTCCCCTTATTCCAGTTGATAAGGCCATAGCCGACGCATAGCACCGTGCTCAGAAGGCAGAGGATATAGACGCCCCAGATCCAAGGATCATTTATGCCAAGCATCCGACCAACCTCTCTCCTTTCAACATCCAGGAGCGCACAGTCTCCCTCCAAGCTCGAGGATGCAGATCTACATGCAATATGACAGCATGCAACACATTATCGTTATAAAGGTAACGGTCTTATATGATTGTGAGGATTGCCTTGCAGCATCCGCCGAGATGGTCCCTCTACGCTCAATATGCGCTTCTCTTTCGGGTGCTGGAGAAAAAATAGGGCCGACTGGGCCTTTAGAGCGTTATGCGCTTGTCTTCCCGGGTGATCCGGGCAAGCAACCTGCTGATCGATCCCGGAACCCAGGAGGTGGTGTTGGCGCTCAGCCCCTCGCTCGTCTTGAGTGGATCTATCATGGCGCGGCCCATCGACCTCATCAGCGTCAGGGCCTTCTCTGGGTCGACCCCATAGCGGTTCAGGTACTCGGAATAGCTCATATGGTTGCCCGAGGCCGAGATGTATATCGGGTCTCCGATCACCGGCGTAATCTTTCCGGCCGGCAGACGCCACTCGAAGCCTTTGGGCTTTTCGCAGGGCACCCAGTCCTCATCCTCCGCAAGATCCAATAGCTTTTCCGTCTCGATCTCGTTCACTGCCCCGCACTTATGGCAGATCAATCGCTTAATCAAGTTCATTACCCCCTTCGTCCATCGATTATCTTAATTTATCTTGCTATATATAACTTTTGCATGATATCTTGTTATTCGGGATATCCGCTAGGGTGTGGCCACCTCCGACGTTGAACCCTCCGCCCGTTTCACACGGATATGGGAGCGGATGAACTCGATGGCCCTCTCCGGATCGACCCCGAAGATATCCAAGAACTCCTCTCTGGAATGGAGGTTGTTATACGTGTCGAAGTAGAGCACGCTGCCATCGGCAAGCTCTTTTTTGGCCGAAGGGATCTTCCATGCCTTTCCCTCTGGCTGCACGAACTCCATCCAGTTGGGGGAATGATCCGATCTCTTGACCTTCTTCACGTCGACCTCTGCCCCACAGCAACCGCAGATATATCTGTACTCAGACATGATTTAAAGCACCCTCATTGCAATCGATCAACCTGGTGATCAGTATAAATATATAGACAAACTTAGTTTATAAAAGTTTTGGCCGGATGGCGGCGATGAGTGCTCGATATGCGCACAAGTCCATGCGCTGGCCGAAAGCATCCACGGCCTTGATCTCTATCCCAGTTGGCAGTATCTGGACGGATCTTTCCATTGCAGAGCAGGTATCCCTTGGAATCATCCACTTCCGATCATATATCGGCTATAAATGGACGGATCGGATAATCGATTATGATCATATTACCTGTTAGTTTTGGTCTGGATAGAGCGTCAACATGGGTCAAATTAGTCGATCTGGGCTATTCTAATCGTCTATATCTAATTTTCTTCCATCCTAGCATATCGTGTCATCCTCAAAGCCCATATCTCTCTTCATGGCAGGGTTCCTGGCCCTGCTCTCTCTTTCGGGAATGGGCCTTGCCGGGGAGGAGAACGACCTCTGGCTTCTCCTCTCCAGCTTCGAGGATCAGGAGATCTCGATTTCCGCCCTCTTGGATCTCCTCTCCTCCGAGGGATACAGGGCCTGCATGGATGAGGGCTGTGTCATGGTGGAGCTCTCCTGCAAAGAGGTCTTCTTAATCCCAAACGGTGCCGAGAGGGGGCTTGCCGATCTCTGTCTCTCTCGGCCGAGCCATCTGCCCTCTCATTCTGCAGACTGTGGAAAGAGCCTGATTAGAAGGATCTCCCCCGGAGAAGTGAGGAGGGATGAACGGCTCTCCCAGTCCAATGATATGCTCTTCATCAAGGAGATCAGCGCCTTGGATTTTCCTAGCTTTCCTGAGGGGGGCTGTCTCGAGGGATCCAGGAGAATAGGACGGATATTGAGCGAGAGGGGATATCGCGTCCGTTATATGTTCTCTCCCGGGTGTGATGGTTCGCAAGGCCACATATGGGTGGCGGCTGAGGACCATGACCAACCAGGAACTTGGATCGCGGTCGACAGCCTCGCTGGAATCACCACCGACGACTCATACTATCGATCTTCCTACGGCTTCGACGATATCGAGCATCTCGATGACGTGAATCCCACTTGGACGATCCTTTGATCTCGATGAAGATGTGGGTGCACGAGTTTCAAGTTCATGATCTTGCCTGGCCCATGCACGAATGATGAACGACAATATCGATCGATGCTTTTCTCGTGCGATAGCCGATTTTACCATTCCTGGCAGGGTTGGCTGCATCTCTCTGGCTCTGTCTAATAATTCAATGCATAGCGTTCCTGGCACATGAGATCTATGGGCAGGCCGAGTGGAATGGGCACTAGTATTCTCCACGAGGTGATCTCATCTCCATAGCGAGCTCTTGTCGATTGCCAAACGCACTCCCACCCCCATGCGGCGGCAGAAAAGCTTTTATCTTTGAAGGGTACAACAATTAAATATATAAGGGGTTACAAAATGGCGCAAGTTTTAAGGATAGTTAAGTGGCTTGTCACCCTCACCTTACTTTTTAGCTTTATCATTACAGTATCTGTGGGGGGGCAGGTGGAAAAGGTAAATCACAACACAAGTTTGGCCGAGGGGCTCTCCATCAGCGGGCAGGTCTTCCATGACCTCAACGGTGATCGTCTATGGAACCAAGATGAGCCGGGGCTTCCAGGATGGACGGTTCGTCTCACAAATGCGGGATTGGGTATGATGAACACCACATCCGACGCTTCAGGCCGATACAACTTCACCGGTCTAGATCCAGGGATCTATACGATCTCACAGGAGGTTCGGGAGGGCTGGAATCTAATGGCTCCAGGTGGCGGATTCTATCAGGTGACGATGATAGACCGAAACGGCTACGGCTACGACTTCGGAGAGATCGAGAAAGGGGCCATCCTCCCGTTGGGCCCATCCGACGAGTATATGCCCATCATGAGCATCACCCCGGAAGGGGCGTTGAGGATCCAGGGGTTTAGCGACTCGAATCCATCTGCTCCAATCGACCTCCAGATCATGGGTCAGATCTCTACAGTCGGCCAGCACTTCAGCCTCCTGAACTACCTGCAGTATACGCCCCTCGAGAGGTACCAGGGGGTGTGTGGGGACTGTTGGGCTTGGGCTGGAACTGGCGTGATCGAGGTCGATATGGCGGCTAAGACCGCGGTCAAGGATAGGCTCTCGGTCCAGTACATCAACTCAAACTGGGTTGGTGGGGGCGGTTCGACCTGGGCTTGCTGCGGTGGATGGATAAACGACGTGGCGACCCTCTACTCGAACAAGAAGATGGTCATTCCCTGGACGAATACCAACGCTCATTTCCAGGATGGATCGAGGCTCTGCTCGGATGGATCGACCGCAGTTCCCGCCTCATCCATCTCCACAATTCCGTGCTATGGCCTGAATTCGATCCAGGCTCAGACCATAACGACGACTGGCGTGGGAACGGAGACCGCCATATCCAATATAAAGAACGTTCTCCATCAGAACAAGGCCATATCCTTCAGCTTCTTCCTTCCAAATGCTGCATCGTGGGCTCTCTTCAAGGATTTTTGGCGCGATCAGCCTGAGGAGATGGTATGGAATCTGGATACCTCCTGCGGCCAGAACTACGACTACAACACCGGCGGCGGACATTCCGTGCTCTGCGTGGGATACGACGATACAGATCCAAGCAACCGTTACTGGGTCATGGTCAACAGCTGGGGCACCACCTACGCTCGCCCAGCAGGGATCTTTCGAATGAGCATGGACATCAACTACGACTGCAGCTATACTGGCTTTGGCAGGGCCTTCTATTGGGATACATTGGAGGTCAGCTACACTGCCAACTCACCTCCAAGCAAGCCGTCTCTGCCAAGCGGCCCCGCCTCGGGAATAACCGGCACGGTCTACACCTACTGCACATCCTCCACCGATCCCGACAGCGATTTAGTCAAGTATACATTCGATTGGGGCGATGGCACAACGATCGATACGGAGTATCTGCCCTCCGGTTCGAGCTCATGCGCGACCCATCGATGGGCAACCCCAGGCGACTACTCAGTCAAGGTGAAGGCAATGGATTGCCGGAGCGCCTCATCTGTTTGGTCCGATCCATTGTCGGTGGGCATTCTTCTCAGACAGTCTGGGTGGAACAGCTATGGCGGCCTCCTTATCTCCGGGGTGAGCATGATCGTCGATCGCCAGGGAAGGATCCATATCCTCGCCGTGGGAAGCGATCATGCCCTTTGGGACAACGTGGATGGAACTTGGATCTGCCTGGGCGGATACCTCACGACTGCGCCCATGGCCTTATTGGACGCTCGGGATCGAATCCATATCCTTGCCGGCGGATATGGCGGTGTGCTCATGGATAATGTATTCGATACGGCCAACTGGAACTGGCAGTGGACAGTCATCGGCGGATCCATCTTGGGCCGTCCCAGCGCATTGGTCCAGTCGATCTACCCCGATTGGTTGGCCATAACGGTGATCGGCGCCGATCATTCCCTCTGGCTGTGCGACTTCAACACGGAATATCTGATTGGATACTGGTATTACTTAGGTGGGTATACCGACGGCTTGCCGAACTCCATTGAGCAGTCCGGCTGCTGGAGCCAGAATATAAACACCTTCGTCAGGGGGGGGGACAACGGTCTTTGGGCGAACCTGGCGGTATACGACGACGGTCTCGAGACCTGGCTATCCCATTGGTATCCATTGGGGGGGACTATAACCTCTAACGCGAGAGTTGTGCATAACCCGGGCAATCCTGACTTGATGCACGTCTTCGTGAGGGGGACCGATGGCGGCCTCTGGATAAACGACTTCAACGCCCCCTCGGGGACGGGGGCGTGGAGGGGCATTGGCGCGTTCATACTCGTCTCTGGCTGGGGGGGCATCTATCAGTCGGATATCGAGCCTGTGGTGGACAGCTCCGGAAACGTCTGCGCCTTCGTGGTGGGTGGAGACGGCAACCTCTGGATGAACAAGCTTGGCAACTGGGCATACATGGATGGGACCGTATCTTCCGATATCGAGAGCATCTATCTCCCAAGCGAGGATCTCTTCATCTTGGCAGTGCGGGGGATTGCCGGCGATCTCTGCGTCTACTACATATAGGCGGCTCATCCAGTCGCCTATCCTTCCCATCTTTTATTCGGGGAAGATGGGCTTTCTCGGGATCGCGACCACCTCACCCAAAAGCTTTTGTTTATATGGGGGCAGTTACATGTATCCGATGTAATCGAGGAGGCTATGACATATGGCTGTATACAAGGTGCTACTGTTTCTACTGGTCGCATCGTTCTTCCTGGCTTCATCTCCAGCTGAGAATGACAACGCATCAATCGATGGGGAAGAACCAATCCCGGTATGGGTTGCGATGAACTGCTGCCTGGAGTACGAGGAATCCTGTGCGGAGAAGGCCTGCGGGCCTGCTTGCTTTGAGTGGGGCAACAGATGTGCGATCGACTGCAGAGAGCGATGCCAGTGGGAGTGTGGAGAATGGGGCTATGGATGCTACGAGTGCTGCGATCTATTGTCGGAGGTGGAGTGCCAATACGATGATGAAGGGTCCTTCGACTGCGAGGATAGATACTCCTCCTGCAACTGCAGCGAGTGTTGCGACGAGAGCGAGTGCATAGGCGGATGGAACGAGACATGTCAGACGGAATGCGTCGAGCGATGCAGCGATATCTGCCTTGTGGAAGGAGAGTTCTGCGAGTGCACGAGCCGCGTCTGGACGTGCAAGAGGTGGGGCCCATGCATGGTGAAGGTAGCCGCCGTTGGCCTGAACCTCTCTTTGGACTATGAGACTGTGCCGATTGATGGAAACGTCACCACGCCCTCGCCTGAGGCGTCATCAGAAGCAGAAGCGATAGGCGAACGGTTGGATACAGCTGTCTCCATAGACTTGGAAAACGCTACAACGGAAGAGGCGGCAGAGGAGGTCCCAGAAGATTTAATGATGACCTAAGGATAATATCAAAGGAATCCAAAGCGCATTGTCTTCGGCATTTGTTGGGGGGGATCTATGCCCTTATATCCCCCAACTCCCTAAGCCGCTTTGCTGCAAGCTCGATCCTCTCCGTGGGCTGGGTGACTGAGAAGCGGACATAGCCCTCCCCGTGCCTGCCGAAGCCCACGCCGGGAGTTGTGACTATCCCCCCCTTCTCCAGCAGTCGCTTGCTGAATTCCAGGGAATCGCCTCCAGCCCAGGCCCAAAGGTAGAACGTGGCTTTAGGCGGATAGAGCTCCAGGCCCACATCCACCAAGGCCTTGTAGAGGATATCCATACGTCTCTTGTAGACTGACCTGATCTCCCTCGTTACCTCCTCTGGCATTTCCTCCATCGCCTTGATGCCCGCATCCTGGACCGCACCGAAGTTGCCGGAGTCGATGTTGCTCTTCACCTTGAGCAATCCCTTGATGACATCCGCGTTTCCAACGACCGAGCCCACCCTCCATCCGGTCATGTTGTATGTCTTGGAGAGCGAGTGGAACTCAACTGCAACCTCTTTGGCACCCCGCACTTGGAGGATGCTTGGGCTTCCCTTCTCGCCGAAGTATACCTCCGAGTAGGGGTTGTCGTGCATTATGATGATCTCGTTCTCAAGGGCATAGTCCACGAGCCTCTCGAAGAAGCCGATGTCCGCAACCGCGCCCGTGGGGTTGTTTGGGTAGTTGAGAAAGATCAGCTTCGCCTTGCGGGAGATCCTCTCGTCCACGGAGTCTAGGTCGGGCAAAAAGCCGTTCTCCCTCGTAAGGGGGAGGGTGACGGGAGTTCCCCCTGCGAACTCCACAGCTGTGCGGTAGACGGGATAGGCAGGATCAGGAACGAGAGCCAGGTCGCCTGAATTGATGAAGGCGAGGGGCGCGTGCGCTATGCCCTCCTTGGAGCCGATCAGGGCCAGGACCTCGGCCTCAGGATCCAGGTCGACTCGAAATATCCTCCTATACCAGTCGGCAACGGCTTGGCGGAACTCCGGCTTGCCCTCGTAGGAGGGGTACTTCTGGTTCTCCTCCTTCACGGCCGCTTTGCAGAGGGCTTCAACTATCCCCTTTGGCGTGGGCATGTCTGGGTCGCCGACACCAAGGTCTATTACATCTACGCCCCTTCGCCGAGCCTCCTGCTTAGCCCTGTCGATTCCAGCAAATAGGTATGGTGGGAGGGATCTTATTCTATCAGCATATATCCGCTCAGCATTCATCGCATCTCACTCCATGGCCAGAATGACGCCTTGCCATGTCAAAGGCCGGCCTGTGGCTTCCCGAGGTACTAAGGATATGTAGTATATAAGATTAGAGTCATGCCCGAGATAGATGCTAGTCGATGATATCGGAGGAGACCATGTTTGAGGTGGGCGACCTTTTGGCCATCCTATCGGAAGATGTAGTAAGGTTGTATCAGGATCAGGGGATGGAAAAGCTATATCCTCCCCAAGCGGAGGCCATAGAGAGGGGGCTCCTTGAGGGAAAGAACATGATCATCTCCGTCCCGACGGCTGCGGGAAAGACCCTCTTGGCAGAGCTTGCAATGATCAGGGCGGCCCGGGAGGGGAAGAGATCCCTCTACATCGTACCTCTGAGGGCCCTTGCCGCCGAGAAGTACGAGTCCTTTCGTCGTTTCAGATCGCTTGGCGTGACCGTTGGCATAAGCACGGGCGACTTCGATCGTCGTGACGAGGCGTTAGGGCGCAATGACATCATCGTTGCCACCTCTGAGAAGGCCGACTCGTTGATAAGGAATGGCGCCTCTTGGATTACCCAGCTCGGCGTCCTGGTGGCAGACGAGATACACCTCCTCAACTCCGCCAATCGGGGCCCAACTCTGGAGATGACGATAACCAAGCTCGTCCGCCTCAACCCGGGAATGCAGGTGATTGGGCTCAGCGCGACCGTGGCGAACGGAAGGGAGGTTTCCGAGTGGCTGGGAGCGGATCTCGTATTCAGCGAGTGGAGGCCGGTTAGCCTCAGGGAGGGGATCATCCTCGATGGGAAGATGATCTTCGAGGACGGGGAGGCCGACTTGAATGGGAAGGACGAGATGCTGGCCTTGGTCCGCGATACGATGGATCTTGGGGCTCAGATGCTCATCTTCGAGAACAGCCGCAGGAACGCCGAGGCCACGGCGATCAAGGTGGCCCGGGTGGTGGGCGAGGGATCAGAGGACCTTGCTCAAAGGATCCTTGCAAGCGATGAAGGTGAATCCTCCCGAAAGCTTGCGGATTGTGTCCGAGGAGGTTCGGCCTTCCACCACGCAGGCCTCTTGCCCGATCAACGCAGGCTTGTGGAGATGGGATTTAGGGAGAACCAGATCAAGGTGATCGCAAGCACGCCCACGCTTGCTGCCGGCCTTAACCTGCCTGCGCGAAGAGTGCTCGTCAGAAGCTACAAGCGCTACGATCCCGGCCTCGGCATGGTGCCGATACCGGTGATCGAGTATCGCCAGATGGCTGGAAGGGCGGGGCGTCCAGGACTGGATCCCTATGGGGAGTCCTTCCTCATGGCGAAGACCCGCGTCGAGTTCGACCAGTTGATGGAGGGATACATCAGGGGGGAGCCAGAGGAGATCCTCTCGAAGCTAGCTCGCGAGAGCGCATTGAGGACGCATATCCTCTCTACCATATCGACCGGCTTTGCCGAAAGCTTCGATGCTTTGCAGGCCTTCATGGCCTCCACGTTCTATGCCCATCAGCAGGACCCATGGCGGCTTGAGGCAACGATTGAGGCCGTTTTAGATTTCCTGGAGAAGTCCGGCATGATCTCGGTCGACGTCGATCTGATGGAGGCAACGCGTCTAGGATCTCTAGTTTCAAGGCTCTACATCGATCCCCTCAGCGCCGTTGTGGTCATCGAGAACCTCCGGGGTAGGGCGAGTCCCACTGAGATCACCCTCCTCCATCTCATCACCAAGACGCCTGACATGGAGCTCTTCTACATACAGAGGACCGATGGCTGGCTCGAGGAGTTCATCGATAGATACCGTGATCATCTGAATCCGGAGGAGAACTACGACTGGCTGCTCAAGGAGGTCAAGACGACTTCCATGCTACTCGACTGGATATCGGAGGTCAAGGAGGAGGATATCTGCGAGCGATACCACATAGGCCCAGGCGATATCAGAAGGGTCGCGGAGACCGCGCAGTGGTTGATGCACTCGGTATCGGAGATCTCGAAGCAGCTCGACCTTGGCTCCACCTTCCGCGCTGCCCAACTTGAGGAGCGGATACGCTATGGAGCAGGTCCGGATCTCCTGGCCTTGTTGGAGATCAAGGGCATAGGACGCGTGAGGGCAAGGAAGCTCCATCGAGCAGGATATACGAGCCTTGCTATGCTCAAAGAGGCGGGCCTCGAGAAGATCTCATCCGTCATCGGTCCAGGCACGGCGGAGAAGGTCATGGCCCAGCTAAGGGATTAGATCCATGCGCATTAACCTTGGAGGAATCGTCCACCTTTCCACCATCGACTGGATTGGCGAGGCGGCAACGGTCGTATTTCTACGTGGCTGTCCCCTTCGCTGTCCCCACTGCCAGAACAGGTCGCTCCAGGCAGGCCTCTCTTTTGCGGATCTCTGCCTTTCTGAGGGCGTATTGAAGGTCCGAAACGAGAAGCCTATGACTCGTCAGGCGACGCTAGGATCGTTCTCATACCGAAGGAGGGGGAGAGAAGGTCAGATAAGCGCGATCGTCCTCTCTGGAGGAGAGCCTCTAATGCAGCCTGCGGCCGTTCGCGCCCTTGCGATGCTAGTGAAGAGGGAAGGGTTGTTGGTAGGGTTGGAGACATGCGGCTTTTATCCCCGACACTTGCGATCCCTTGCTCGGGATGGGTTGCTCGACCGAGTCTTCCTCGATCTCAAGGCCCCCTTGCGCGATCCAGACTACCTCCGGGCGACGGGCGTGGAGGATGTGGCCCCTCGCGTCCAGGAGAGCCTCGCCATCTGCCTTTCAGAGGGCCTCCCATTGGAGGTTAGAACGACCGTCTTTCCCGAGATGCCAGGTCAAGGGCAGCTCGAGGAGATGGCGAGATTCATTGATGAGATGAAGGTGGAGTACCCGGAAAACCGCCTTCTTCGATTCGCGATTCAGCAGGGCCGGCCCTTGGAGGCCGAGTTTCAGCCCATCGAGCCCGAGGTCCTGGAGGAGATGGCTCGGGTTCTGGGGGCAGAATTTAGGCTCAATCGCAAGCATTAGGTAGGGTGCCTGCCCGAGTGATCTGTGTTATGGGATTGAGGATCATCGCATTCGTTGGCTTGCCTGGTTCGGGCAAGGGCGTCGCCTCGGATATCGCAAGGAGCATGGGCCTTCCTGTCGCGGTCATGGGAGACGTGATCAGGGAGGAGGCTTCTTGCAGGGGCCTTTCAGGGACCGACAATGATCTGGGGATGGTTGGAAACTCGTTGAGGCGAGAGGAGGGCGCAGATGCCATTGCGAGGAGGTGTCTTTTAAGGATGATTGCGTCCGGCTCGCCCGTCTACGTAGTCGACGGCATACGCAGCCCTGAAGAGGTGGAGCTCTTTCGAAGCCATTCCCAGGAGTTCCATCTTGTGGCGGTCACTGCATCGGAGGAACGACGAAGGGGGCGGATCACTACCAGGGGGAGGGTCGACGACGGGCAGTCCCTGGAAGGCCGAGAGAGGCGTGAGATCGGTTGGGGGATGGTTGCGGCGATTGCGCTCGCCGATTCCAGTATATCCAACGATTGCGATCTGGAGTCCTTTCGCGAAGCGGTGAGGGATCGGCTGAGTCAGTTCTAGCCAGGGCTCGGCCGCCTGATTTAAATGTTCGGATATCCTATTGGATGGTTGGAGGTGACCAATTTTGTGTACAGTGGGTGGCGGCCCGGACCTGGGAGACCTGGAGTCCCTGGCAACCAAGGATTATATCTGCTCGGAATGCGGGAACAAGTTCAAGGGCATGGGCAAGAGGCCGATGTGTCCTTCCTGCAAGTCCAGGAAGGTCAAGGCGGCAAGCTGAGAGCATATGCAGATCGAGGTCCGAGAAGATAACGTGGCAATTTTGCGAGGACGCGAGGGGACGGTGGCGCTTGTCAAGGCTCTCGGGAGGTCTTTCTTCCTGGACGGCCCGGATGAGGAGATCGTTCTCTTCACCGATCCAGAGGACCTCATAGTTGCCTCTTCCTTCGGGGTGGGCGAGAAAGTTGAGAAGGGATTGATCTGCACGCTCTTCCAGATTAGGGAGCTTGGATCCCCCTTGATCGTACTTCCCAAAGGCCATAAGGCCTCGCCTCGGCTCAAGACGGTCGTCTCTCTGGGTGAGAGGACGCGGTTGAGCTGCAGGATTCAGCCGGGGACGCATCCGGAGCAGGACGTTCTCTGCGCCGCAGAGGAGCTGGACGGACTGGAGATAGTTGCCGTGCCTGGAGGGGCTCTCATCGAGGGGTTCGAGGGGCAGGTACATCTGGAGCGATTCTCCTGAGCGTTGATCCTAATGGGGGGGCTACGTTGATTGCAGCGAGGAGCGATCTTGTGTTTGGGGCAAGAGAAGACATGACCGGAGGTGTTCGTTTATGGGTATAGTTGAAGGATCTCTAGTGAGATATAACGGCACGGGGACCGTGGGAGTTGTAAAGGCGCTCAAGGAGGAGGACGACGGCACCTGGGCCTTGCTCGACTCCACGCGGCTATTCTATCATATATCCTCCCTGGAGACCATCGATCGGGTGCCTGAGAAGAGGGAGATGAAAAGCCTTACTGTGGAGGATATCGAGGCCAAGATGAAGGCCCACAAGGCCATGATGGACGAGGCCAAGATGCAGGATGAAAACCTTGAGACCGGCGGTTAGGATCGGGGTAGTTGTCCACGGGCCCGAGGTCATCGACTCGGGTGCGGCCGTAACTACGCTGGACCGGCTCTCTGCCTTTGGCGAGGTGAGGGCTGTTCTTGGCGGCACCATGGGCAAAGTGGCGGTGATCGACTGGGGGCTCGAGGATAGGATCGATATCTCCAAACGAATGGTCCCCAGCCGATCCCTCATCGACCTGCAAGTCGACTCTGATATCCTGATTCTCTTGAATCAGGCGAAGAACAGGGAGACAGCCCTTGTTTTCGGATCCATGATCGCCGCCCGGGCCTCCCTCTATCGGCCACTGATCCAGGTGGATTGGGGCGGTCGGCTCATTGCCTGCCTTGTCGGCGAGGAGACGCAGCTTGCCCAGTCCTTGGCGACGGATCTGGGGCTCGATCTTCTGGCGTCGCCGACCTTCTCTGGGCAGACCGTCGACGTGGGGGGCCGGCATACGCGAAAGGTCGTTGGAGTTGTCCCCGGTGAGTGCTTGACCCTCGACGGAATAGTGATCGGGAGGGTTACCGGAGACGAGGTGGAGGTCGCAGTAGCTGGGGGGCGCATAATCGAGCTCAAGGGCGCCCTGCCGAAGGTCCACGGAATGGAGAAGCTATCCGATGTGGATCTGAGGCTTGCGATCCTTCGAAGCGGAAATATCAGAAGGACGAATGCCCCCTCTCGTAGGCTCGATCCCGGCAGAGTCGGCGAGCCTGAGGGCCATATCGTCATCATCGACCATGCTGCCGAGGGGGCGTTCGAGTCTGCGAAGGGCGCGTCCGTTGTGGTGACCGTGGGGGATGATACGACCTACATCACCGGGGAGATCCTGGGGCGCCTCGGCATTCCTTTGATTGGGATAGTTGATGGGGATAGGGACTGTCTTTGCAGCCAGACATGTATGCCGCCTGGAAGCACCATTGTACGAGTGAGGCAGGGAATGGACGATCAAATCGGAAAGAAGATCAGGGAGCACCTCGCGGCAGGCGGCAGTCGATCCATCTGTCAGACGCGGGCGGTGGTCAGGTCGGAGGTGATCCGGCTCGCAGGCGAGGATCTGTTGTGGGCAAAGGACGTTTAGCCGTTATGCGAGCCTCTTCACTATCATGACGGTCGCGTCTCCCTTCAGGGGACGCCCCCCGCTATAGGCCTTGATCTCGGCCTCCACGGCCTCCATTATCTCCTGGGCGGAATGATCCCTTGCCTCTCGGATCGATGTGATGAGACGCTCTGTTCCGAACTTCGCCTTGGAGCCGTTTGCAGCCTCAGTTACGCCGTCGGAATAGAGGACCAGCACGTCCCCGGGGATGATCTCCCTCTCCTCTGTAATCAGGTTGATCTGGTCCATGATCCCAAGCGCCATCCCGCCTCCGACCAGCGTCTCGACTGTTCCCTCCAAGCTCACTATGAAGGGTGGGTTGTGGCCTGCATTCACATACTCGACGATGCCCCTATGTCTGTTGAGTATCCCGAGGAAGCAGGCAACCGGCATGCCTCTAGCTGCGCTCTGGCCGATCTCCATATTTGCCTCCTGTAGGGCAAGGGACGGCTCCTCATAGCTCCTCACGAGGGCTCGAATCACCGCCTTCGAGAGGGTGGCAAGGATCGATGCGCGGACCCGATCCCCCGCCACGTCGGCAATCTCGATTGAGAGCTGCCCATCACCCAGATCGGTGATCTCACTGAAGTCGAAGCCCTCCTGGCCTGGAAGGGTGAATAGAGCGACCTGGTAATCCTCTGGCTGTGGCAGCCTGGACTGAGCCATCCTTCGTCTCAGCTCCTCGGAGATCTCGCCACCAGCTGCTGCTGTTTGGTTCTTCTCCTGAGGTGCGGCCAGCCCTCTCAGATCGCGTTCCATCCGGTTAAGTGCCTGGGAGAGCGCCCCCATCTCGTCAGGGAGGCTCTCGTCGAAGCGGACGTCCAGGTTGCCCTTGCCCAGGCGAGAGACCGAGTCGGTGAGCTGAGTGAATTTGAGGCTGATCTTGCCTCCCAAGAGCACCCCTGCCACTATCAGCATGATGCCGGTGAAGATCAGTGACAGGATCTGCATGAACCCGATCCTCGCGGAGGCCACATTCAGCTCATATGTTGCCTTTCCCGTCACCTCCTCCACGCCAGCCTCGATGTAGCTTGCCGGAATCTGCATCTTCTCCGAAGGAAACGCTATCCCAAGGCTCCAGCCAGTCGTTGCGATGGGTGCGTAGGATATGTAGCAGTCTCCCCTAGACAGTCCCACTACCGATGCCCCGACCTTCCCCCCTGTCATATTCTTCAGGACCCTTAGGAGCTCCGGGTTCCCCATATCCGATGGCCCTCCTTCGGCGAGCAGTTCGGTCCAGGGCACGCTCTCCGGGTTCGTTCGGGGCCTTACGATTATGCTCCCGCTGCGGTCTATTATGAACGGATATCCCCTTCCCTGCATTCCCGAGAGATCCCCGCTCATCGCCCAGAGCGAGATGTCCATGCCGACAACCGCCAAGAGCTCTTCGCCAGCGTATATGGGTGTGGCACAGGTAATTGCCAGAGAGCCGCCTGATACGTTGGGATGAGGCCCCGTCCAGATCGTCTTGCCAGCTGACTTTGCCTCCTTATAGAAGGTTTGATCCCGGGGATCGTAAGGCCTGATCTTGGAGAGGTCATGATCTGCGTTGGGCCAGGAGACGAGGATCCCTTGGTTGGTGCCGATATAGCCCACATCCACAAGCCCCGCCTGATCCACCACGCTTCTAAGGATGGTTGCCGGAATGCGTTGCTCTGGAGGGATGGAGGCTTTTCCAGCCGCGGTCAGGTTGCCTCCCAGGGGTGCGGACCAGATGCCGAAGGCCGAATCAAGGCTTCCGTTCGATTCGAAAGGGTACGAATAGGAGTTGGCTACGAGCACGCCCTGTGCCTCTATCCGCTTAAAGATCCCATCGTATTGGCCAGCCTTTGCGACCGCAAGCTGCACCTGATCCGTATCCTCGGTAGTTGCGAGAGCTAGGGCTGAGCGGTTCAGTGCCGCCGTGCTTAGGTTGGCCATGCGATCCTGAACAACATCAGCGGCCTGGTTCATCTCCATCGTTGTGAGATAGCCGGTCAGCGCGAGGGGGACCAGCCCCGAGATGAGCAACAGCAGCACAAGCTTCAGCCGCAATCCGCCTTTACGAGGGATCTCTTGCATCACTTCATATCTATCTTATATCCGTTCGCGATTCCTCCGGCAGTGGCCTCTTGGATGCCACTCCGGATTGGCCGTTTGCGCGCCGCAGGCTGGAGATCGCCTTTGGCGGCTGCCGTATCGACTGGCCGCTGATGATATAAACCCTTTTTCCGCATGGATCATAATATAATAATTTTTAATCGATATGAGGGCGAGGCCGCCTGCCGGAAAGTATTTATTTGAAATTTCAGAATAAATACTGTGACCGGTTCGTATGCCTTCGTTGCCCAGCTGGAGAGGTTGGATCGAGCGAAGCGCGCCTTCGAATCGCAGATATCTCTTCTCAACCTCATAATCGTCGCAGGCATCGCCTATGCATCTCTCAGCTTGATCGGCATAACCCTCTACTTCAGATTCTACTGGCAGGATACGCTGCTCGCCGAAGTCCCTGCCCTCCTCGCCTTGGCGCTTGGCCTCGTGGGATCCAGGCTCCTCGCCCGTAGGAGGCGTCTCGACGTGCTGCATCTCCTCGGGGGCGATCTTATGGAGATGGCGCAGGCGGCCTACGACAATCGGGCGTCTCGCACGATGGTCATGGATCGGCTGGCCGAGGAGGTCGAAGGAGGCCTCTTCTCGGTCAAGCCGAAGGACATACTCGACTCAAAGGAATTGTTGCGCCGCTTGGTTGGCGTTGCGTTGCTCGTGGTGCTCGTGCTCTCGATCAGCTTGGGAGATCTCGGGGGGGAGATCACGCCGGCGGATCTCCAGATCTTCGACAAGATCAGGGACGATGCGATCTCGCTCTTCGGCGACGATGGAATGCAGGATAAAGGATCTGAGGGGCAGGGATCTTCGAGCATATACGGAACGCCTTCTCTTGCCGTGCTCCAGGAGTCGAAGCTCGAGATGGAGCTCTATCCCGGCATGGGGATTGGATCGAGGGCGATCGAGACCGCACCTGTTGAACATCTTTTTGCAAGCTCGCCTCCGGGCCAGGGGGTAGCGGTATCAACCGAGCTCTACATCGAGAGCCTTCCCCCTCAGCATCGGGAGATCGTTAAGAAGTACTTCCAGATCCTGGCAAAGGATTAAGACCGGTTAGATCTTGTGATGGTGTTGTGCCTTGGAGGCAAGGGTCGGAATGGAGATGACAGAGGACCTGAAAAGCATATACGAGAGATCGCCAGCCATCTTTCAGGGGATCAGATCTGAGATCGAGAGGGCGATGGTGGGCCAAGCGGTAGCAATCGAGCAGCTTCTCTCCGCCATACTGGCCGGAGGGCACGTCCTGCTTGAGTCCAATCCCGGCCTTGGCAAGACGTTGCTCATCAAGACCATGGCCAAGACGACGGGGCTGAAGTTCAGCCGCATACAGTGCACGCCCGACCTGATGCCAGCCGACATCACGGGGACGACCATCATCGAGGAGAGGGATGGCGGCAAGCATTTCCGCTTCGAGGCCGGGCCGGTCTTCGCAAACATCGTCCTGGCCGACGAGATCAACAGGGCTTCCCCCAAGACCCAGTCGGCCATGTTGGAGGCCATGCAGGAGAAGCAGGTGACGGTTGGAAATCAGACTCACCTACTGGATGAGCCCTTCTTCGTGCTTGCCACCCAGAATCCAATAGAGATGGAGGGCACCTTTCCCCTGCCCGAGGCCCAGCTCGATCGATTCCTTCTGAAGATCCTGATCGAGTATCCGACGCCCGAGCAGGAGTATGAGATCATGGAGAGGTACACCGGTCGCTACGATCCACAGGTGCAGATGGTGGTCGGAAAGGAGCAGTTGCTGGCCCTCCAGAGGATCTGTAGGGAGATCCCCGTCTCAGAGGATCTTAAGAGAGATGCCATCAAGGCAATCACATCGACGAGGAAATGGGACGGTGTGCAGTACGGGGCGAGCCCCAGGGCTTCGATCGGACTCATACTGGCATCGAAGGCGAGGGCCTTCTTGAACGGGAGGAGCTACGTATCGAGGGAGGATCTTCATGTGATGGCATATCCCGTGCTCAGGCACCGCGTCATCCTGAGCTTCGAGGCGGAGAGGAGGGGCCTTACCCAAGACCAGGTCATCACCGAGATCCTCAAGGAGAGCAAGCTATAAGTTAGTCTGGCGAGAGGTCGATGGACACCGAGTTCTTCAAGGACCTGGAACGGTTCTCCCTATTAGTCCGAAAGCGCGTATCCACGGCCTACACGGGATCGAGGCGATCGGTCCGGTTCGGCCATGGCATAAGCCCAGTGGGATACAGGGAGTACAGGAAGGGCGACGACATCAAGCTCGTCGACTGGAAGGTCTACGGCCGCACAGAGAAGCTCTACGTTCGGGAGCACGAGGAGGAGAGAAGCCTCATGGTGCACATTCTGATCGACTCGAGCGCCTCGATGGGCTACGCCGGCAAGTTCCAGTTCGCATCAAAAATCGCGGCAGGCACGGCATTCATGGCCGTGCAGGAGAACGAGAAGTTCTCCTTGAACCTCTTTGCTGAGGGTATAGAGCCCGGGGCTCCCGGGCGAGGGCGCGGGTTCCTTATGCGTTACATCGACCTTCTTGACGATACGGTTCCCAAGGGCAAGACCAGCATCAAGAAGGCAGCAGACCAGTTCGATCGCTTGACCTCGTCCACGAGCCTCGTCGTTATGATCTCCGACTTTCTGGATCGGCCAGAGGATATAGAGTCCGCTATCTATCGTCTATCGGCCCATGACCTCATACTGATCCAAGTGCTCGCCCCAGGTGAGGTCGAGCTCTCCCTCTCCGGGGACGTCAGGTTCGTGGATATGGAGTCGGGTCGACGCCTGGTTACGCGCATAAGCCAGAGGTTGAAGGATGAGTATCGGAATCGAATGAAGGATCATGCGAATTCCATCGCTTCCACCTCCAGCAAGGTGAACGCGGACTTCTTCCAGTTCAAGGCCGATATGCCCGTATTCGACGCCTTCTTCGAGCTAAACCAGAGGGCTTCCAAGCCGAGGATCTGATAGCATGCGTTCGAAGGATGAAAGCGTCATACGTCTGGGCTATGGGTCGGGTTATATCGAGTTCTCCCCATCGGGAGAGTTCGAGGTCCTTCTTCCTCGCGAGTTCGGGGCCGCAGGCCCGGGCGAGGTCGATCGTGCCTTAGACGAGCCCTATGGCCCGAGGATCGAGGATCTCTCGGGCAAGAGCGCTACCATCCTCGTAAGCGATGCAACAAGGCCGAGCCCCAGCCATCTCATGGTGCCTTCTCTGGTTCGCCGGCTGGAGGGGATAGGTGTAGGGGATATTCTGGTCGTATTCGCCCTTGGCACCCATCGGAGGATGTCGATTGAGGAGGAGGCAAGGCTGCTAGGCAAGGCCGTTTGCTTTCCCCATCTGCAGCACGATTCAAGGAGGTGCACGGCACTCGGGGAGACTTCCGCGGGAACTCCGGTCGAGATATTCGAGGAAGCGGCCTCTCGCGATCTGATCATAGCGACAGGCAACATCGAATATCACTACTACGCGGGCTTCAGCGGCGGGGCGAAGGCCGTGCTGCCGGGGATCTCCTCTGAGGAATCGGTAATCGCAAACCACATGCTAATGCGCTCTTTCGATGCTCGATCTGGCAACGTAAAGAGCCCCGTTAGGGCCGATATGGAGGACGCAAGCGGCATTGCTGGGCTCGACTTCATACTCAATGTAGTGTTGAACAGCGAGAAGGAGATCGTCTCGGCCGTGGCAGGCGACTATGTGAAAGCCCATCGCCAAGGGGCGGCGACTGTGGATCATATGTACTTGAGGGACGTTTTGCCTGCTGAGATCGTCGTGACCTCTGTCGGGGGATCTCCCAAGGATATCAACCTCTTCCAGGCCCAGAAGGCCTTGGATAACGCCAAGGGGGCGGCAAAGCCTGGTGGTAGCATCATACTGGTCGCCCGTTGTGCCGAGGGTCTGGGAAATGCGGTCTTTAAAAGATGGATCGGGGAGGCCTCCTCGGCCCAGGATTGCTGGGAGCGCTTCGGCCGGGAATACCAGTTCGGAGGCCACAAGGCCGCCTTCCTGGCCCTCCAATCGCTTCAAAACGACTTGATATTGGTCTCGGATCTTCCGAAGGAGGACGCAAAGGCGTGCTTCTTCAGGCATGCGAGGACGATCGAGGATGCAATCGCCATGGCAAAGGAGAGGCAAGGAAGCGATGCTCGCTCTCTGATCATTCCTCATGGCGGTTTGACCCTGGCCCGGGCGAAGGGTGCTTTTCAGGCGAATCGAGCCAGCTATACGGTTGAATCCTCGAAACCTTTTTAATCCTGGTTTCCGTTTGAGTGGATCATGGGAAAGACAGGAACCGTCGAGTGGCAGAAGATCAGGGGCCGCAAGGGTCAGATCAGGCTCGTGGCAAGGGCGGAGTCTACGTATAAGAAGCCCGGGCCCCTACAGAAGTACAGATCCAAAGGGGCCAGGTGCCGGAAGATAAGGAGATCGTCCAAGGCAGTTGTGACTCGCTGATGGCCGCATCTGGGATTCTATAGGCTGATGCTCGATCCGGACCTAGTTCTGGTACGATACGGCGAGATCACCCTCAAGGATAGATGGACCAGGGGCCATTGGGAAAAGATCCTCCGGTCCAACATCGCTTTTGCGCTGCATGAGGCGGGCATTGAGCATCAGATGAGCATTGCTGGGGGGCGCATATTCGTTCATACCCGAGATCCTCTGGCGCCCGGCCTCATCGCGAAAGTCTTCGGCGTAGTCTCCACAAGCCCGGCCTACTCGGTAAAGCCCGATATGGCGGAGATATCGCGAGTGGCCGTGGAGATCGCAAGGGAGACGAAGGCTGCCTCCTTCGCCATACGTCCTCGAAGGTCCGGAGGGGGGATATCGAGCGGGGATCTGGGCAAAGTGGTCGGGGGGATCGTCAAGGAGTCGACGGGGTCCCTGGTCGATCTGACGAGGCCGGAGCTTGAGATATTCATCGAGGCTCGCTCGGACAGGGTGATGATATTCAAAGAGGTGGTTCGAGGGCTGGGGGGGCTTCCCTTGGGATCGCAATCGCGAATGCTCGCCCTGATATCGGGAGGAATCGATTCACCGGTTGCTGCCTGGATGATGATGCGACGGGGGTCGCCCGTCTCCCTCCTGCACTTCGACTCTCGACCGTATGCAGATGCGATTGAGAGGGTGAGGACGGTAGGGGAGGTGTTGAGCCGATGGACGACGGGTCGCAGGATCACCCTCATCACGGTGCCCAATGCGAAGGGCATCGAGGCCATATCCGCCCGATACCCGCGCGCAACCTGCGTCCTCTGTCGAAGGCTGATGTATCGAGTGGCAGTTGAGGTCTCGAAGATCGAGGAGGCAGTCGGCATCGTCACTGGCTACTCCTTGGGCCAGGTTGCCTCCCAGACTCCGGAGAACATAAGGGCTGAGCAGGTGGGCCTGAAGGCTCCCTTCTACCATCCACTCATCGCCATGGACAAGACGGAGATCACGGATCTTGCTCGAAAGATCGGAACTTATCAGATCAGTGTGGAGAGCCAATCTTGCAGCGCCGTTCCCCATAAGCCTATGACGCGCGCGAAGCTCGAGGATATCCGGGCGATGGAGCGCGAGCTCAAGCTGAAGGACCTGGCGCTGGAGCTGCTCGATGAGCGGCGGATAGAGAAGATCTAGGGGCTGGGGAGGTCTCGCATCTCATTGGCCCGGCAGTAGGTGCTGGCCGCTGAAAGAGATCGCAAGAATCGATTGCCTGTAGGCACATCTTTCGAAGATCTTCGCAAAAGTCGATCGCAACCGATTTTCAGTACCTCTCAATACACGACCCGGCCTCAGATGTGACGCGAAATCCTTTCGGGCCTCTACAATATCAAAGATCGCATCGAAGAGAATCCATACATGGCTAAGGCTGTACTGGATGCAAGCTGGAATAGATTCAGGACTTACGTTACGTACAAGGCTGCGAGTGCCGGTCGCAAAGTAGTTCTGGTCAATCCTGCCAATACATCCCAGATGTGCTCTGGCTGTGGTTCGATAGTCAAAAAGGATCTCTCTGAAAGAGTCCATAACTGCCCTAGATGCGGGTTGGTCATGGATCGAGATCTGAATGCTTCAAAGAATATCCTTCGACTGGGATTACAGTCCTTGGTTGGGATACAACCTAGATGCCCCCGAATTCATTCGGGGGAGTAGTCACAGAACGCGAAATATGGTCCCATATCGAGGTCGGCTCCAAGGCCGCCGCCGGGATGTTGAAGATGCTCGATCAGTGGTGTCCTGTCGAGGGGGTGACCGTTTCCCGAGGACTCCACATGCCATGAGGACGAAAAGGCTGACGAAGAAAGAGGCTTACGGAGAAGGAAGCTGACGAAGATAGGAGATCCAATTGTCCAAGCGCGAATATGCCCGGACCAAGCCGATATCCCCAGACGATTCGGATCGGCTCGACATGGAGGGGACTGTGATCTCGGGCATTGGGGAGGGACAGTACTACATCGACCTGCCCGGCTATCGAGAGCAGTTCGAGGAGGCGCTCCAAATGGTACCCTTTCCAGGCACCCTCAACCTGCAGCTCACCCGGAAGAGCATGCCGCTTCGCGAGAGGCTAGGCGAGATGCAGGCAATCCAAGTACGCGGCTTCTCCAACGGCAATCGCACATATGGGGGGGGAAGATGCCATCCCGTAATGATCGGAGATATTAGGGCTGCAATCGTCATACCCGATAGATCCCACTACCCCGAGGACCTGATAGAGCTAATCGCTCCCGTCAATCTGAGGGAGGCCTTGGCCCTGAAAGACGGAGATCTCCTGACAATACGAGTGATGCCTCCGGCAAATCGCTCATGAGAGGAGGGAGGGGATGATCTCCCGGGGACGAGCGGCGCGAGCAAACGGTGGCGACGGGGAGGAAGGCAAGGGCGAGCGACACCCTGACGCCGGTCAAGACGATTATGATAAACGCTCGTAACAATCGGGAGGGAAAGGCCGACCTCGTGATCGCGGAAAGGGCGGCTGTCCACGGAAAGGCTCAAAGCTGGTCGACGATAAGTCCGGGACGGCGCTCTCCAAGGCCGAAGCCTTCCGATATTGGATGGGAAATGGCCCTGTCTTCATGGAGGGTCGAAAGATCATGGAAGCCTATCATCGCCGGTGAGGAACTGTGAGAGGATGATGTGCTAACGCATCATCTCTTGGGATCAAAATTCATCTCCCTTGCAACCTCCTCCCTGATCTCCAGGTCCTCTTGGACCGCCTTCAAAATAGCAAGGCGAAACGCTGTTCCTGCAATAATCCCTCTCAGGAGGGCAGGCCGGCCTTCCTCGCCGACTGCTGAGAATATCCTTCTCAGATACCTCTGAAGGGTGGTTCCGGGGATTTCCCTGTACTGATCGAGCTCGTAGACGGCGCTCTCGATCTCCTCTTGTGCGAAGCCGATATCCAGAAGCAAGGCCTCAAGGTCGAGACCCCCTTCCCGCGATTCCTTTCCATCCATTTCGTTTCCCTCCAGGATAAACTTCAGTATGGCATAGTATCCGCTAGCTGCAAGCGCCTGCGCTACATTGCCTCGCCCGAAATCGAACGAATCTCGATCGAAGAGGCGAAGTGTATCTTATGGAACGCTTCTCCTGCGAGAATGATTTGAATTAGGCTATCAAGAGCACCCTTAAAAATGATCCAACTCTGCTGAATGATCGAATTGTGCTGCTCGATCGAATGGTTGTGATACGATGGCGAACACGTTCATGATCCAGTTGGGCTCATGCATAAAGGACAAAAAACGATATCTAACGATGCTTTCTTTTTCAATGTTATGGGACAACCTTCGTGTCTTGCAGATAAATCAAGGCCCAGTGAGAGGAGACTTGGGAGGGGATGCGACATGGACGATGTAGGAGACGAGGCCCTGATCGAGCTCGATGGGGCCCGGAAAAATAGGCCTGGAAAAATAATGGGGGGAAGAGGCCCCTCATCTTCGCTTATTCAGGCTTATTCGCCCGGATTATGAGGACGGGGCGGTCTCCCATCCTTGAGACGTCATAGGCCGTGCTTCCGATTATCAGCTGCTCCAGCCACCCCATGCCGTGTGAGCTCAAAGCGATGAGGGAGACGTCCTCCTTGGCAGCAACCTCCAATATTTCCTCGGCAGGGCTTCCAACGTCGACATGGACATGGCACTTTATGCCGGACTTCTCCAGATCCTCCCTCATGACGTTCAGCTTCGAGGCTGCCTCCTGATAGCTGGCATCTATCTCCTCCTTGCTCTCGCCCTGGGAGACGACATGGAGCAGCTCGATATCACTAACGCCTTCCAAGCCCTTCATGAAGGATATGGCCTGGTCGGACGGCACTGAGAAGTCGGTGGGACATAGGACCTTGCTGAACGTCCTGTGACAGAACATCTCAAAGACGGGACCATCTGCGCTATCTAGTATCTTATATCGCATGATCAAGAGATGCGTCTTTCCAAAACGCACCATGCTCTTTGCGACGTTGCCCAAAATCACGCTCTTGACGAGGCCCTTGCCTCGAGCGCCCATGACGATCAGGGAGACCTTCTCGGCCTCGGCAACGCTCTCGATCAGCCTGGAGATATTTCCTTCGAGGACGGGCTGAACCTTGGCCACTGCTTTAAGCCCAGTCCCTTCCAAGTACTTCCTCTGCACCTCGATCCTCTCCTTGGCCTCCTCGAGCCTCGCCCCAGGATCCCATACCCTGGCCAGCGGATCGGCAGGACCGACCACGTGCAACAGGACGACTTCCTTCAAGCCGGGCAGCTCGCCGACACACTCAAGGACCTTCTGCGAGTACTTGGAAAAATCCGTAGGAACCAGAATTTTTTCGAACATAACCCTCCGCAATTATTGCTAGACCTCACCATTTCTTATATTTCAATTTACCGATACGCTATTTGACATATAACCGCTCGTCGAAGCATTCGCCTAATCCATCCTCAGGATCCCTCTTCAAGCCTCAACATGTGGAGCTTGAACTCGCTATCGAAGACCCTCCTAGCAGAGAGCCCAACAAGCTCCAGGATCACCACCTCGACTACAAGGTATGTAGTAGCGATCTCCCTTAGGCATCCGGTGAGGGTCTCCCTTCCCCTTCCGACCGAGACGTGCATATGTATGCGGGGTCCATCCTCAGAAGGATATACCGTGCCCAAGCCGAGCACCTCCCATCCCCCCTTTGCCGTCTCGAAGTGAGGGACTGGCGGAATTACAGGGGTCTCGGGGCCTGTCACGATAAGGCCCTCCCCAACTGCACCCAATATATGGATCATCGCCGAGGCGATCCCCTTCTCCCTGACAAGGCCCTTTACGGCCGAAAGGATATCCTCGCCGTCGTCGATCCTCATCACAAAGACCCGTCCCAAACTGCACTCAGAGACTTGCATGACCCCAACGCCTGACCGCCCTATTCGAGCATGCCGCCCCCAACCCTCTCTCCATCACTCATAGACCTGACGCCCTCTTCCCTCCAGAGGGGGCAATCAGCCGGTCCAGGACACACCTTTTCCATCTGGGATTCAATGGAAGGCCGCACCTGCCTTCTAGGAGGTAGCGCTGATGCCTTTTGGAGCTCGATCCTCTCTGACCCCAACCTGAGCGAATCCCCATCTAGATGGAGGTCGGAGACCTCGAGCTTCAGAAGGCTCTCTAGGTCGAGCCCGGCTTCCCGAAGCAATATGAGCGCTATCCGGTCCCGATCCAAATCAACGCATCCCAAGAGCCGCTCCCACGAGGCCTTATCGAGCGAAGCGATCCCGGCATCTCGCACCATCTCCCTCGTCAATAGGCCGAGGTCGTCCGCACAGCCTGGCCGAGCTGCTGAGCCCTCACCCAGGGATCATCCGAGAGGAAGAAGGGCGAGAGTGACTCGCTGTTGTTGGAGCTGTTGTTCAAGTAGAGAGGCGGATCCCGTGGGACGATTCCCATCCAATCGCTTCCGTTGATCACAACCATCCCATCATGCACGTTCTCGACCAGCTGGCCATCGACCAACTCCTTGCCCTTTGGCATCCCCCCCCAACTCCAAAGGTCGCCCGAAGGGCGCGCGCTCGCGTCCTCATCCTCGGGCAATCCCCCCAGCCAGGACCTGCCGAAGTCCCCACCCACGGACTGGATCGAAGAGCTGCAGAATGCTCCGCCGATCAGGATGGAGACGACCAGGAAGACCGCTACCAGATATCCACTCTTGCCAAACATATGCCATCCTCAGAGAATAGATTGCCCGTCGATCGGAAGAATATTGCGCCTCGTCGGATCAAGAGCGATAGGGAACCTTCTGGCGGATCTTGGCAGCTTTCGCTCTCAATTGGTGGCTACTGCCTAATTATATATAACAAACCGCGAATGAACACGAATGAACGCTAATTGCCTTATCGGATTCGCGTTCATTAGCGTGAATTAGTGGTTTTTTATAAATAACCGCGAATGAACACGAATGAACGCTAATTGCCTTATCGGATTCGTGTTCATTAGCGTGAATTAGTGGTTTTTTATAACTAACCGCGAATGAACACGAATGAACGCTAATTGCCTTATCGGATTCGTGTTCATTAGCGTGAATTAGTGGTTTTTTATAAATAACCGCGAATGAACACGAATGAACGCTAATTGCCTTATCGGATTCGTGTTCATTAGCGTGAATTAGTGGTTTTTTATAAATAACCGCGAATGAACACGAATGAACGCTAATTGCCTTATCGGATTC
>Ga0268281_1000135_pt1 | contig 56125 bp, 57 predicted proteins | sample saktaG_10_FD_190134 | JGI IMG/M metagenome (GOLD analysis project Ga0268281, IMG submission 190134) | Saline water microbial communities from Sakinaw Lake, British Columbia, Canada - sak_2011_5_24_50m | ecosystem: Environmental > Aquatic > Non-marine Saline and Alkaline > Saline ...
AGTGGGGAAGGGTCGCCAGAGCTTCATCTTCAGCAGACCAGCCTTCACCCCCTTCTCGCGCAACTCATCGATGGCAACCTCGGCTGTGTCTCCCATGGACCCCATGGTCAGCAGGGCAACCTCGGCGCCTTCCATCCGGTACGCGCCTATCGGCTCATATTTCCGGCCAAACTGATCTTCCCACTCCTTCCACACTTCCAGGATTATCTTCTTAGAGTTGATCAGGGCGTCGTCCTTGGCCATCATGGCTTCGTTGAATATCTCCGGCATCCCCAGGGCTCCCATGGAGACGATATTGTCCGGGTGGACCGCGGCGTATGGCTTGTACGCGGGGAGAAACCGGTCCACTTCCTTCTGGCTCGGCATCATCATGGGCTCCACCACATGCGTCAGCTGAAAACCGTCCAGGTTGACATTGACCGGCAGCATGACGTCACGGTGCTCGGCAATCTTGAAAGCCTGGATCATCATATCTATCGTTTCCTGTCCGTCCGCCGCAAACATGGAAATCCAGCCGGAATCCCTCTGAGACATGATGTCACTATGGTCATTCCATATATTGATGGGACCGGACACTGCCCGGTTACCGATTGCCATCACGATGGGAAGACGCATGGACGGTACGATCGGAACAATTTCCGCCATATACAAAAGCCCCTGTGAACTCGTTGCCGTAAAGGCGCGCGCGCCGGCGCCTGATGCCCCGCAACAGGCGCTCAGGGCGGAATGCTCGGATTCCACACAGATAAAGTCGGCATCGAGTCTTCCTTCCGCTACGATATCCGACAAATGTTCCGGTATATGGGTATTCGGTGTGATAGGATAGGCGGCGATGACATCGGGTTTGCACAGGGCAACCGCTTCAGCCGCAGCAAGCGCTATCTCCATACCAATTCTTTCAGACATAACCTATCCCTCCTCCACCATCTTTATGGCTCCAGGCCAGCATTCATGGGCGCAGATTCCGCACCCTTTGCAGTAATCAAGATCCGCCATGAAGTATCCATCGGCATCCTGGGAGATACACCCTTCCGGACAGAAGATATAGCAGACGCCGCACTTGATACATCTGCTGGTGTCGCATATGGGTCTCGACGCCCGCCAGGTTCCCGTGTGGTAATCCCGCGTGCTCCCCGGTTTGAATACCATGCATCCAGGGTTAAGTTCCTGCCACGTTTCCGGCCATTTTTTTTCTTTTTCCATAAGACTATCAACCTCAAGGTGTTTTTGAACTAGTTGGCTATTTTGAGCTCCTTATAAGCCCGTTCCATCGCATTTATGTTTTTCTGAGCTATCCTTCCAAACCGCTTCTTCAACGGCTCTCTCACCGATTCAATCTTTACCAATCCGGTCGCCTTGACGGCCGCCCCGATCATGGTGGTATTGGTTATCGGGACACCCATCTCTTCCCGCGCTATCTTCGACGCGTCAACCGTGGCGACGGTCCCCTTGAACCCCGTTTCCTTTTTCACCTCTTCCGGTGATTTAGCGGTATTGACAATCAGGGTGCCTTCGGGCTTCAACCCCTCGGCGACGTTCACCAAGGCCATCAGGCTCGAATCAAGGACGATGACGACATCGGGGTTATAGATGCCCGATCTGACCCGTATCTTCTTGTCATCAATACGGTTAAACGCGGCCACCGGCGCCCCTCTTCTCTCGGGACCAAAGCTGGGAAACCCCTGGGCGTATTGCCCCTCTCCAATAGCGGCAAGCGCGAGGGTCTCTACCGATGTCACCGCTCCCTGACCGCCTCTTCCATGCCATCGTATCTCTATCATAAGGAAAATCTCCCTTGCGTGAATTCAGAAAAAAAGCACTCTAATTAATAAAGCCTTTCCTGTCAACCTCTCTTTTTAAAGAAAATGAAAAAATCTGAAGAGGGGGCCGGGTGCGCCCCTTCGTACGGAGTTCTCCCCGCCTCGTTACTCATGACAATCAGCGGAAAACCCTCTTCGGAGAATTATTCCGGCCGCCTCCCATCCATGGCCATCTGAATGAGCTGCACGGTATGGATTGTCCTGACATTGTCCCTGGCCAGGTGGGCGCCGATCGTAATATTGCATCCCGGACAGCCCGTAGCCACTATCCCGGCACCCGTCCTGAGCACATTTTGCACCTTGCGATTTGTGATAAGCGCGGACATCTCGCCGTACTCTATCTGATATTCCCCGCCGCCGCCGCAGCACCTGTCGGCCTCCGCCATCTCCACGAACTCGATATCGGGAAGGAGTTTCAACAGGCGGCGCGGCTGGACGCCGACATTCTGGCCCTTAACAAGATGGCACGGGTCATGGTAGGTGACCCTGACCTTTTCACCCCCGGCGGGCTGAAGTTCGGGCAGCCAGTCCCGATGCGCATCGATAAATTCTGAGACATCCATCGTTATGCCGGCAAGATATTCGGCGGATCTCACCAGATCGTCATCCACCCCCTCACCCAGGTCACGAAGCTCTTTCAGGATGTGCACGTATTCATTCCGGAGGGCGGAGCCACATGTGGCGCAGTCCACAATAACCGCATCCACGCCTTCCCGGGAAAACATGCCGACGATCTCTTCTATACATGCAAGAGACGTCTTGCGGTCTCCTGAAAGAAAAATCGGCAGGCCGCAACAGGACTGTTTTTTCGGAATCTCAACCTGCACCCCCATACGGATCAGGACCGATACAACCGCTTTGCCGACATCGCCAAAGACATAGTTGGTGGCACAGCCATGGAAATAGAGGACACGGGCATTAATCCGGCCCTCCGGCCTGACTATCTCCGGGAATTCATCGTTGAAGGGTTTCGGATTCATTGGAGGAATCCCGTCTATGGGAAGATTGCCAACCTTTATTCTGCTCTCTATCCATGGACCGCCGAATATCTTCCGCACCCATTTTCCGAACCACGCGGACGTGGACATCAGCCATCCATTGGCAATCACCTGGAAGAAGAGTTTCTTCGTGAAACCCAGTCCGTAACGTTCCGCGGCGCGCCAGCGCAGCCCGGAAAACAGAGCATCCTGACGCACACCGCTCGGACAGGCAGCCACACAGGACCCGCAGAGAAGACATGATGAAAAGAGAATGTCGTTCATATGTTCCGTGATTTCGATATTTCCTTCTATGATGTGCTTTGCCAGCTGAACCTTGCCTCGCGGGCTGTAAGATTCCACAAGCATCTCCCTGTACACCGGGCAGGCATCAAGGCACAGGCCACATTTGGCGCAATGATACACATGCTCGGTGGTGACATCACTTAATAAAAGCCCGTTTTTTTTCATCACATTCACAACCTTCTCATTCATTTGACCCGGACAGGCCTGGTTATTCGATAAATTTTCCGGGATTCAATATCCCTTTAGGGTCCAGAACGGACTTGACCTCTACCATAAGTCTCCTGGCATCCTCATTCATTATCAGTGGCAGAAACGGCTTCTTCGATATGCCGATACCATGTTCTCCGGAAAGGGTCCCTCCAAGGTCCACCGCGAGTTGAAATATTTCGGAAACGGCCTTCTCCACCCTCACCCATTCTTCCCTGTCACGTTTGTCGGTTACTATCATCGGGTGGATATTGCCATCCCCGGCATGGGCCAGAACACCTATGGTGAGATTGTACTTTTTCCCGATTTCAACGGTTCCCCTGATCATTGCCGGCAGATTGCTGACCGGAACCGTGCAGTCCTCCAGTACACAGGTGGGCCTCTTTCGGGACATGACGCCAAACGCGCTCCGCCGGCCGAGCCACAATCTTTCCTCTTCCTCGACCGATTCGGCTACCTGTATGGCGGAAGATCCCTCCTCCCTGCAGATTCCCCCGATGATATCCACCTGCTGCCTGCAGGTCGCCTCCTCACCATCAACCATGATCAGCAGAGTTCCCTCCACATCCCTTGGCAGGCCGATATGGGCCGAATCTTCGATCATGTTCACCACCACCTTGTCCATGAGTTCCAGCGCCACGGGGACAATGCCCGACCCGATGATCCGGGCAACCGTTCTGCTTGCCCCGTCCAGTCGCGGGAAAAACGCCTGAATGCTCTGCTGAAACGGCGGAAGGGGGAGCAATTTTACTGTAATCTCCGTTACAATTCCCAGGCACCCCTCAGATCCGGTAAAAAGTGATATGAGGTCTATCCCGGTAACATTTTTTGCCGTTATGCCGCCGGCGTTTATGATCCGGCCGTCAGCCAGCACAGCCTTGAGACCTAGTATCCAGTCCCTTGTCACGCCATATTTGACGCCACGGGGGCCACCCGCGTTTTCGCCGACATTTCCCCCAAGGGTACTCACCGACCAGGAAGCGGGATCAGGAGGAAAAAAGAGCCCCTCTTTTTTGACCTTGTTCTGCAGTTCCAGATTGGTGTGTCCGGCCTCAACGATGGCATATCTATTTTCTCTGCTGAGCTCGATAAGCCTGTTCATACGCGTCAATACCAGCACCACTCCGCCCTTCAGAGGCACCGTCCCTCCACTGAGATTCGTGCCCGCTCCGCGTGGGGTAACAGGGAGCTCCTCTTCATTGGCCACTTTCATGATGGCCGAGACCTGCTCCGTACTTGCCGGCAGCAAAACAGCATCCGGCACTGCCTCCGCTACAGAGGAATCGTAGGAATAGCTGATCAAATCCTCAACAGAATCCAGATAGGAACCATCTCCCACGATTTCACGAAATTTCTTTGCCAGCTCTTCTCTTAGCATTGACACATCTCCTTTGGTTTACGCTTAATCTCTGATATTTTCAGCAAGTATATCAGCTATATGCTTCATCCTTTTGCCCGGGGCCTGCTGGTCGATGCCCCCCTGGAGCTGGACCATGCATCCCGAACACGCGCAGGCAACGATCTCGGCCCCGGTATCCCTGATATTGTCCATCTTCTGCTTAAGGATGGGAATCGACAGGTTACTGTGCTGAACACCGAAGGCGCCTGACATGCCGCAACATTTGTCCGCGTCTTTCATCTCCACCAATTCATAGCCCCCGACAGACTCTATGAGTTTCCGGGGTTCTTCACAGATATCCAGCACGCGTTTCAGGTGACATGAATCATGGTACGTGACCTTTATCGCATCGGCCTTTTTGGGTGCTTTTTCCAGGCGGCCTGTCTTTTCATATTCACGGGCGACGAAGAAACAAAACTCTTCCAGCTTGTCCGCCATACTTTGTGCCCGTACCTTCCATTCCGGATCATCCTTAAACAGACGCGGGTAGTCGCGGATTTGTTCCACCCCTGTTGGGCAGGCACAGATGATGAAGTCAAGATCGAGACCCTCAAATGCCTTTATGTTGTTCATCGCGATCTTTTTTGCATGTTCGACATCTCCGGTTGCCGACACCGGCTTGCCGCAACACCCCTGTCCGTCAGGGTACACAACCTCCATATTAAGGTCCTGGATGACCTTGATGACGCTCTCTCCGGTTTCCGGGAAGACAAAATCCATCGTGCAGCCGCTGAAAAAACCGACACGTTTCACGGGATTCTCAATCTTCTTTATCACGGCATCAATACGATCACGAAGCGGAACATTCGCTATGGACGGAAGGCTGCGGTCTTTGGTCATTCCCGCGAGGAAGAGGGGCAGATGGCGCACCAGACCTTCCGACGTGAAAGGCTTCTGCGCGATGGAAGCCGCGCGTAAAAGACCGTGAAACAACCGCCTGTTTGTCATGACATCGAATATCTTATCCATTACAAAGGGCAGGCCGTGTTCTTTGACCGACCGCTTGCGCAGTTCTTCTATGAGACCGGGAATATCGATCATGCCCGGGCATACCGTGGTGCATCTGCGGCACCCGATACACAACTCGTTAAAATCCTCAAACTCTTCCATGCCGCTCATGAAAGCGGTCAGGATGGTGCCTATCCCCCCCGCGTAGGTGTGCCCCCCGTACACATGCCCCCCGACAAGCGCATAAACCGGACAGACATTAAGACAGGATCCGCACCGTATGCACTGATATATCTCCTTAAAGGTATCGTCATGGGCGGCGGCAAGTCTCCCGTTGTCGAGGAGGATGTAATGTACCTCCTTTTCATCTTCCTCCCATCTGCCGTTCCTTTTGACCATGACAGGCACAGGCCCGGATATTACGCTCATGTAGCTTGTCATGAGCTGGGCTGTCGCGCTCCTGGGGAGGAGTCGCAGGATGGGGGTTGCGTCTCTCAATGTGGGGATGAGTTTCTCATATCCTATGATAACGACATGAATGCGCGGGAGTGTTGTGACGAGTCTGGCATTTCCCTCATTCGTAACGAGACCGATGCCCCCGTTTTCGGCAATACCGAAATTGGCCCCGGTTATTCCCATATCCGCGCTGAGAAACTTCTCTCTCAGTGTAACCCTGGCGGTCTGAACCATGAAGGCGATGTCAGGTTCTATCGATTTGTCCAGTTCCCGGGAGAAATATTCAGAGACCTGATAGCGATTCAGATGTATGGCGGGCAGGACCATGTGGGAGGGTTTATGGCCGGCCAGAGAAATAATCCATTCACCGAGATCCGTTTCCTTGACCTCGATGCCGGCTTCTTCAAGGGCCGGATTAAGATCCACCTCTTCCGAGGCCATCGATTTGGACTTAACGATGCTTTTGACATCTCTTTCCCTGCAGAGATCAAGAATGTATTTTTTGAGATCATCACCCGTCTTTGCTCTGAATACCTTGACGCCGCGCTTTGTTGCCTCCTCTTCGAACCTGTCGGCCAGTTCTTCGATTCTTCCGACAGCATTAAGTTTCATTGCTTTGAGGCTCTCACGAAGAGCATCCACATCCTCTACATTCTCAAGGGCCTTTTCGCGGGCCGCCGGGTATTCTTCCGCAAAACGCCCCAACGCGTTCCTCAACACATCATCATTCAGTTTTTCTTTTATTTCTCTTTTCAGGTTGCGCCGTTTCGACATTATGCCGCACCTCCATCTGCCCCTTCATCAACGGCAATAATGACAAATCTGCCGGGACCATGGACACCGATCGTCAACACCCTCTCTATGTCGGCCGTGCGGCTGGGACCCGTAATCCAGCTTACATATCCCTCTGTAAAGAATCCGGATATGATATCTATCGCGTCTTCTATCCCGGGAACGATGTTACGACTTTCCATAAAGGCTATGTGCAGGGGGGGGAGAGAAGAGACAAGGCGGCTTTCGATAGCCAGCGCGTCCTGACAGACGCTCCCGCACTCCGCGATTCCGAATTCGACGCCGGATATTCCTATATCGGCGGTACCGACATTTTCAGCTATATCGCCCTGTTCCGTATAGACTGTGACCCCATTATTCTTGAGTTTAGCTACAATCCCGGATGCTTCAATAAGGGAACACGATACCAGTGCGACTGACTTTGCGCCCGTTTCTTTGACGATATCGAGAATAATTTTCCCGGCTTCATCCGCTCTTTTTACGCGGAACACTTCGGTTGAAACATTCTTCGCGCGAAGCTCAAATTCCTCATACAGGTGACTGCCAGATTTGCCGGCAGGAAGTTTATCCTGCCAGTTATCGCAGGTTCGTTTCACGATTCTCTGTCCTCCATAATATGCAAGCTGACCATGTCGTTAGGGGAAATGATCTCCCTGCAGGCTCAATCAGTAGGCACCGAACACGAGCGTAGGCAGCCACGTAACAATCTTCGGAAATATCGTAATCAGCAACAGTCCGATTATTTGAAGAAGGACAAAAGGGACTATTCCTCTATAGATATGCTCCATCGTATAGCCCGCGGGAGCGGCACCCTTGAAGTAGAACAGTGCGTATCCGAAGGGAGGGGTAAGAAACGATGTCTGGAGGTTAACGCACATCAGCATAGAAAACCACAGGGGATCAAAATCGAGTTGCATTGCTATTGGCAGAAAGATCGGCACGGTAACGAGAAGAATAGCGGCCCAGTCAATAAATGCCCCCATGATGAATACGATGAGCATCATGATAAAAAGAGCCGTCCACCTGCTGAGGCCGCTCCCCACCAGGAGATTGGTAACCACATCACCTCCGCCACCTCCCAGAAAGACAGAAGCAAAGAACTTCCCACCTATGAAGAGCATCATTACCATTGAGGTGACTTTCATGGTCTGGTAGCTGGAAATTTTAATAACCTCCCAGTTTAGCTTGCCTTTACTCAATGCAAGAAGCACGGCTCCCAGCGCGCCCATGCCTGCCGCTTCGGTTGGTGTCGCGACACCGCCAAGGATGGAACCCATGACTATCAGGATAAGTGAAAGTGGGGGGAAAAGAGATTTGAGAGTCATACCCCATTTCTGGGCGGCGGTATATCCTGAAGCTTCTTCCTTGGAAACGGGCGGCCCCAGACTGGGGTTCAAATTGCATTTTACGATGATATAGGCAAAGTAGAGTCCCGCGAGGAGCAGGCCGGGCATGACACCGCCGGCGAAGAGCATGCCAACGGATGTTTCCTTCATTCCTGTCAGGCCACCGTACACGACCATCATGATACTCGGGGGGATAAGTATGCCAAGGGTACCCGCAGCGCAGATGACACCCGCGGTCAATTCTTTCTGGTAACCTTTGTTAAGCATCGCAGGACTTGCGAGCAAAGTCATGGCAACGACGGATGCCCCGATGATACCGGTAGAGGCGGCAAAGACTGTACAGACGACAACAACCGCCAGGGCCAGCCCACCTCTGACCCCACCGAGAACGATATACATGGAATTAAAGAGTTCCTCCGCAACTCCGGATCGATCAAGGACCTGGGCCATGTAGATAAATAGCGGGATAGCAACGAGGGTATAGTTGTTTGTCAATCCCCAACTGATATTTGCGAAAATATCAAACGTCGCGGGGACATTAAATCCAGTCGAGATGAGCCCGAACAGGGCGGATATGAACATGAGCGTATATGCAAGAGGATGCCCAAAAAGAATACAAACAATGAGCAGACTGAACATGGTGATCGCAAATATTTCAGGAGACATCGGTCACATCCTCCTTTTCTATCGCTTTTAATTCCTTTATCGTTTTTAAAAGACCGGAAATACCCTGAAGAAAAAGAAGTAGAAAACCCAACGCCATGAGGTCCTTGTACGGCCATATGTAAGGAGCCCAGCTTGTCCAGTTTTTTTCCATCTCCAGCGTACTGGTTATACCAAAAAATATTGTCCATATAACAACACCCAAAGTCACAGGAAGTGAAATGATGAGGAAGGTTAATAATTTGACTGTTAATCGCGCCTTCAATGGCAAACGATTGACAAAAATATCAACCTTCACATGTCCGTCAAAGTAATCTGTGTAAGACAGACCGAACATATAATGCATACCGTAGATAAACATCGTAACTTCAAAAGCCCATATAGTGGGACGGTTGAAGCCATATCGCATCAGCACTTCAAAGATTACAACGAAAAGTAAGGGGATAATGAGCAAGGAAGTGACATTGCCCTGTTTTTCAATAATCCAGTCAATTCCGCTTGATATCTTGTCAATCATGATTGTTGCCTCTCTGGTGCAGCTCGGCTGCAAAAATTGGCATTACAAAAGCATTCCCTCCCCCGGACCGGGGAAGGGAATGCAAATGCATGATTTAAATACCTGCCGGGAAGCCTTCATCCGGAACAAATACACCCTGCATGCAGGATCTCATAAGTATATATGCACTACTGCAGGTGTTTTCCGCCAATGTACTCATCGATGGGCCACGGGGTGGCACCGGCTTTTATTCTTCTCCAATCGGCGTAGTCTTCCTTGAACTTCTCTTGTGAATCGAGCATCTTCTTTACATCAGGATACTTTGCCTTCAGTTCCTCCATATACGCCTTCGCAACTTTTGCAAAGTTACTCAGCGTCTCATCATCCATCTGAACGAATTCCATCTTCTTTGCAAGAAGTTTGACAGCCTCCGCGTTCAGGTTTTGAATCCACCACTGGCTCCACCCCTGGGTTTCCGTTGCGCAGATCTTGACGATCCACTTCAGATCTTCGGGCAGCTCGTCCCATTTCTTCTTGTTGATGAAGAGCGCGCACTGGATCCCCGGCTGATGAACACCAGGCGAAATGGTGTACTTGCAGATATCATCAAACCCCATAGGATACGTCATCGCGGGGGAGGAAAATTCACCGGCGTCAATAACACCCCGTTCCAGGGCAAGATATATCTCACCGCCGGGGAGCGGAGAGACAGAGGCGCCCAACTTGTTCAGGATGTCCATATACCAGCCGACAGTCCTGATTCTCATACCCTTGAAATCTTCCATCTTAGTGGCGCGCCGGTTGGATGACAAACCCTGTTCCTGGTCGAGCTGGCCGCACGGGAGTGCAACCATGTTATAGCGTCCATAGAGTTCGTTCATCATCTCTGCTCCGCCTCTTTCATAGAGCCATATACCGTAGCCTTCGCCATCCAGACCGAAAGGCACAGACCCAAGGGCCACAAATGCCTCATTTTTCCCCTTCCAATAGCCCGGCCAGTCATGCCCGCAATCGGCCGAACCCTTGCTTACCGCGTCAAAGCTCGCCATTGCCGGAACCAACTCGCCTGCGGAAAATACTTTAATGTCTAACCGTCCACCGGAAGCAAGACGAACCGAGTCAGCAAAATGAGCAGCCACGTCATAGAAAAGAAGACCCTTCGACCAGGGCATGACCATTTTCCAGTTTATTTTTTGGTTTGAAGTTTCTACTTTGAGGGTTTTGATTTCTTCATGCCGTTTGTCAACACCGAACTTTCCGCGTTTTTTTTCGGCTGCGGCAGAAATAGTAGCCGTAAAGCAGATAATAAGAACAATACTCAACGCCACGGTCATAATCTTTTTCATATCTTTTCCTCCTCTGTATTTTATAGTACGATTAAACTTACCAGTCAGCATTACACCTTTCAGAAACTCCACACCTCCTTTCCTAAAACTTAATGTATGGCAGCAAAGAGGGGAGATTGAAGAAAGGATGGAATGAGCTCTAGTCCAGCATGCATACCCCAAGCGGTCGGTAACCGGCCCGAAACGCTGAGGTCTGACCATTATTTGGATTGACCTTTACCCCACCCTAAAGACTTTCGTAATGCAAAAAATAATCAATGTCAAGAAAAAAATTACTCAGATAAAAATATGCGTGATTTAATCAGTAATTTCCGGTTAGGTTTTTGCATGTGAATAAGTTATAAAATCAGTACATTAAGTCACTTTTTACTTGACATTTGGCTGATAGCGTGGGCGCGCCCTGGTATTATACAGCAATATCAGGGGGTTATGAATATGCCACACAGTATCAGACCATTTGTAAAAAAACATGTGTTATCGTTCGCCACACTATTTCAACCGGCTGTTGATACAATGGGGAAAATGCCACCACTTACATCACGAGGGTACAAACCTTTGCAGATGGGTTTTGAAGATCATCTCAAGACATTAGTCTTTTTTCATCTTGAGGAACACAAATCAACGCAACACCTTCTGCAGGTACTTGAAGAGGATGATTTCGCCCGCAGTCAGATAGCACCCAAAGACGGTATCAAAAAGAGCAGTTTCTCAGAGGCCACCAATTCAAGAGGTCTTGAGCAGTTTATGTATGTCTTTAAAGCTCTGCAGGAACAGGCTGTAGCGGTCCTGCCGAATCGTCATCCCGAACTCGGAAACCTTGTTGCTATTGATGGATCTCTGATCGACGCAACTCTTTCCATGTGTTGGGCCGACTACAGGAAGGGCTCCAAAAAAGCAAAGGTTCATGTCGGTTTCGATCTGAACCGTAGTATTCCGAGAAAGGTATTCTTCACTGAAGGCAATGGCGCTGAAAGACCATTTGTAAGTCAGATACTCTCTCCCGGAGATACAAGTGTTACTGATCGTGGATACCAGTGCCATAAGAGCTTCGATCTGTGGCAGGAAGAGGAGAAACTCTTTATCTGCCGCATCAAGGCCAATACAAGAAAGACTGTCATAAGAACCAATCACGTGGATTCTGACAGCATTGTCTTTTATGATGCTGTTGTCAGGCTTGGCACTGCCGGAACAAATCAGACTGAAAAAGAACTTCGGCTTGTCGGTTATGAGGTTGACAGTGTAAAGTACTGGATTGCAACAAACCGTCATGACCTGTCATCTGAACAGATAGCAGAGGCATACAAGCTCAGGTGGGATATAGAGAACTTTTTCGCATGGTGGAAAAGGCATCTCAAGGTTTATCACTTGATTGCCAGGAGCAGGCATGGTCTTATGGTTCAGATCCTTGCGGGTTTGATAACTTATCTGCTGCTTGCGATCTATTGTCACGAACAGTATCAGGAAAAGGTTTCCATCAAAAGAGTGCGGCAACTGCGCATTCAGATTCAGAATGAACTGCTCAGTTCAGCTTTCAGCACAGATTTCAATGCGGAGAACCTGCAAAATTTCAAAGAACAGAATGCCTGGTGCTTATATGCAAAAACCTAACCGGAAATTACTGTGATTTAATATAACTATCTAGTCTCTATGTAATAATACTGGCATACCATCGTTGACTTCCCCCGCATATCTGTGATAGAAACAATACACCATACCGTTTGATGGCATGACCACTTTAAACCATAACATCAAGTGGTCATGCCATTGATAGAAATAATGTCGACCGCATCTGTCTGCCATATAGAAGATTGATCACCCTAGACAATGAGGGTGCTTTGTTATATTGGATATTTATGATAAAAAATGAATAAAAACATAAGTTTATCAATGAAACCTCGAAGCCTTATAGCAGCGCAGATAAGTCACTTATTTCTCATTTATACCACACCCCTGAACCCAGGCCGAATGATGTCAGGATTGCGAAACGATCGTCTCCTTTTAACTAATTCTGGCAATAGAACTTTCTTTTGTGTTATTTTCTCTATTATAGTTGCTATTTTATTTCTCTTTGGGTTATTAATTTGCCTTCATAAAAAAATCCCACCAGAGGAGGTAACTGGCGGTAGCTCCGTCTACCCCCCCACTGTAGGGAAAGTCATGAACTTAGTATCTACGGGTATTCTTTAGGTAACAATAACGGTGAGGAATTATGGACATGAAAATTTCTCCAATAAAACCAAAGCGAATCTCCGATCAGGTTTTCGATCAGATCCGTGAGCTTATTCTGCGCGGCAAACTGGATCCCGGAGAACAGATAATGTCCGAACGGGAACTTGCCACAGCCTTTGACGTCAGCCGAGCTTCGGTAAGGGAAGCAATTAACAGGCTCACAACTATGGGGTTTCTCGAGCAGAAGCAGGGACGCGGCACCTTTGTCTGTCTTCCCGTACTCGAGGAAAAAAATTCGCTCGTTGTGGCGATGAAAGGGGAAATTGTATCCATCGAAGATCTGCTTGAGGTACGACTGGGACTTGAATGTAACGCAACCTATCTCGCCGCTGAAAGAGCGGAGGAAAAAGACATTTTCCTCATGGAACAGAGCGTAACAACACTGGAGAAATCAACTGAGGAGGGAATCATGAATGCGGAGGCGGATGTGTCATTTCACATGGCAATCGCATATGCCACGAAGAACTCACTCCATATCCAGATCATGAGGGATTTATACGATTATCTCTCGATTGGCATCAAGGAAAACCAGTACCACCTGCTCGAAGGGTCCAACGAAATGAAGGAGATTGTCAAACAGCACAAGCAGATTGTCGCCCTGATAAAAAAACCTGATCCGGAGCGTGCGTTCCGGGCCATGTTCAGTCATCTCAGCTTTGTCCTGGATTTTGTCAAGGACAGGAAGAGCCCTGCATCTGCATAAACGGCCAGTGTCTTTACGGGGCCATGCCGTGGCACCCCGTGGCATCTTCGTACAGGTCTCTCCCCGTCGTGTCATCTATGACAATCAGAGGAAAATCCTCTATCTCCAGGCGCATGATTGCCTCGGGGCCGAGGTCCTCGTAGGCGATAACCTCCGCTTTTTTCACGCACGCGGACATCAGGGCCGCGATGCCTCCCATGGCCCCGAAGTAGACGGCCTTGTAGCGCACGATGGCGTCCCTGACCGCATCGGAGCGACTTCCCTTCCCTATCATTCCGCGGATTCCCGCCTCCATCAGGATGGGAGCGTATTCGTCCATCCGGTAGCTGGTCGTCGGTCCGATGGAGCCTATGACCCGTCCGGGAGGCGGCGGTGTGGGAGCCGCGTAAAAGATCGTCTCGCCGTCCAGTTTCACGGGGAGGGCCTTCTCCTCGGTGATCAGCTGTGCCAGTCTCTTGTGCGCCGTATCCCTGCCGGTGATGATGCTTCCGCTCAGGAGCACTCGGTCGCCGACGCTCAGCCCCTCACAGATCTGGGCGGTTATGGGTGTATGGATTTTTTGAGGATTCTTCATGGTATCTCAGATGATTGCCTCCCCGTGGCGCGCCACGTGGCACTGTATATTGACCGTTACCGGGAGACTCGCTATGTGGCAGGGCATCATCTCCATGTGAACGGCGAGGGCGGTGGTCCTGCCGCCGTATCCCTGGGGACCGATGCCGAGGGTGTTTATCTCCGCGAGGGTTTCCTTTTCAAGTTCCGACAGCCGGGAGTCCGACCGGTTCGGCTCGCCGACTGGGCGCGCGAGGGCCCTCTTCGCGAGGAGCGCCGATTTTTCAATCGATCCCCCGATCCCGACACCGACTAGTATCGGGGGGCAGGGGTTGGGCCCGGCTCTTCTCACCATGTCGACGATGTGTTCTTTTATGCCTTCCAGACCCGCCGACGGGAGTAGCATGACGGAGCTGCTCATATTCTCGCTCCCGCCCCCCTTCGGCATGGCGATAATACGTATCGTATCCCCCGGAACAATTTCCGTGTGGGTGACCGCGGGGGTGTTGTCCCCGGTGTTTGCCCGCGTGATCGGGTCGCAGACGGACTTTCTCAGAAACCCGTCCCGGTAAGCCCTTCGGACACCCTCCTGGACGGCCTCATTGAAATCCCCCTCCGTTACATGAACATCCTGCCCCAGTTCCACGAAGACGACGGCGAGGCCGGTATCCTGGCAGAGGGGCAGCGAATCATCCTTCGCAACCTTCGCGTTCTCAAGAATCTTTTCAAGGGCGTATTTTCCGAGCTGCGTGTCTTCGGATTGTGCAGCTCCTCGAATGGCGGAGAGGACATCGTCCCCGAGATCGGTACTCGCCCTGATGAAGAGGTCTCGTACCGTATCGATGATCCTCTCACAGGGTATCTCTCTGATGGTATTCATGAGGCGGTTTTACATCCCCCGGCGGAACTCGATGGCCTTCATCATGGTCATCTTGTCCACGTATTTCAGATCGCCCCCGATCGGGATACCTAAGGCTATCCTGGTGACGGCGACATCTTTCCCCTCCAGGAGCTTGGTGACGAGGAGGGCGGTCGATTCTCCCTGGACGCTGGGATTGGTAGCCAGGATAACCTCCCTGACGTTGTTCGCGACGATCCTCTCTACCAGTTCCCGAAGTCTCAGAGACTCGGGGCCGATCCCGTCAGCGGGGGAGAGCACGCCGTGAAGGACATGGTATGTACCTCTGAAACTTCCGCTTTCCTCTATGGCGACGAGGGAATCGGGATCCTCAACCACGCAGATCGTGTCTCCGTTTCTCGTCGGATCGCTGCATACCTCGCACAGGTCGTCTTCCGCAAGATTGAAGCAGACGGAGCAGAAGCGGATCTTTCTCTTGACCTCCATGATGCTTTCGGCAAGCCTCGCCGCGTCTACCTCGGAGGTATACAGTATGAATGTCGCCAGCCGTGTGGCCGTCTTTTCGCCTATTCCGGGGAACCGGGACAACTCTTTTATGAGACGCCGGATCGGGGCCGCGTAACCTGTCATCTTTGGAAACCTTTCATTGTAACGATTTCGGGATCATTCCTGTCAGTACAAGGGGTAAACCGCAGTGTCAATATAAAGCAAGGTCGTTATCGCTCACTGTCCACTGTCCACTGTCCACTTTATGCCAGACCGGGGATGTTGAGACCGCCGGTTATTTTCGACATCTCCTCCTGGGCCATTCCCTGCGCCTTACGCACCCCTTCATTTATTGCCGCTACGACAAGATCCTGCAGCATTTCGATGTCTTCCGGATCAACCACATCTTTTTCGATTTTCAGCGATATCAGTTCATATTTTCCATTGACCACAGCGGTCACCATCCCTCCACCGGATGTTGCCTCCACCGTCCTGGCCTCCAGTTCTTCCTGTACGCGCATCATCTTCGCCTGCATCTGCTGGGCCTGTTTCATTATTTTTCCCATGTCATGTGCCACTGTTATTGCCTCCTTGAGCCATTTATCCTGACATCCACTATTTCAGCGCCTTCAAATACATCCATGATCTTTTGCACAAGGGGATGTCTCAGCGCCTCGTTCTTGATGTGGTTTGTTGTGCTCGTGGTATTTAACGCCGTGTTGTTGGAATTGAGCGCGTCTCCTTCCAGCAGTTTAACATCTATCGTTATTCTTTTCCCGAGAAACTCCACCGCCATCTGTGTCAAGAGATTCATCTGCGTCGCGCTCTTGATGTCCTCCAGGAAAACGTAACCTCTCGGAAATCCTATCTTAAGACAATCGCCCTCATAGCTCAGAAATTCTCCTCTGCCTATCTTTGAGCTTAAGGGAGGGTTTTTTTCTTTTATAAAACTCTTCAAATCCTGCCACAGACCATCACCATCCGTTATCTCATCCGCCTTGCTCTGGTTGCTTTCAGAAACCACTGCCTCTTGATCAACCCGGGGCTGCCGGGCTGTGGGGATATCCTGTCTGCCACCTCCGCCAAGCCTCACTTCGAGATCTTCCATCCTTGAAATGATCTCATCGACGGGTATAAGAGGCTCAAGATACGCCATCCTGACCACGGCGTATTCCAGGTTTATGCGTGGCTCCATGCTTCTGCGTATGTCCTCCTCCTCCGCCATCAGTATATCCATAATACGCTGCATTGTATCCCTTGATACCCCCTGCGCCAGTTTTTTCAGATCCGCTGTTTCATGGTCGGGAATATCACCTAATACACCATCGCCATCCGTTATCTTTATCGTAAGCAGATTCATGAAATGCCCCAGAAACATCTGATAAAAATGCTTTATGTCCACGCCGGAATAGTAGGCCTCATCAATAATCTTCAGGCACGCGCCAGCGTTTCTTTTAAGAACAGCGCCGGAAAGCTCGAATATAAGGCGCCTGTCCGCGAGATCGAGGATATCTTCCACATCGCCGTCTTTGATGTCCGTTCCGGCGTACGAGATAACCTGGTCGAAAATGCCCTGAGCGTCCCGCAGACTTCCCTCACCTTCTCTGGCGATCCAGGACAGGCCGGCGTTGCTTATGCTGATGCCCTCCTCCTTTGCTATGTGTTCCAGGTTTTCCGCTATCTGTCTGACGGATATTCGCTTAAAATCAAAATGCTGGCACCTGGAGAGGATAGTAGCCGGAACCTTATGTATCTCCGTCGTAGCAAAGACAAAAACAACGTGCGGGGGGGGTTCTTCCAGTGTCTTGAGGAGGGCGTTGAAGGCCGGAGTGCTCAGCATGTGGACCTCGTCAATAATATATATCTTGTAGCGCGAGGACACCGGGGAAAACTTGATATTTTCCCGAAGCTCCCGTACTTCGGCGACCCCATTGTTCGATGCCCCGTCTATCTCGCGAACATCCAGAGATATACCTTCTGTAATCTCTCTGCAGTTCGCACACTGATTGCACGGCTTCTCTGTCGGCCCCTTTTCACAGTTGATGGCCTTTGCCAGGATTCGGGCTACGGATGTCTTACCCGTTCCCCTGGGGCCGCTGAAGATATAGGCATGAGCTATACGATCAAGGCTGACGGCATTTCTGAGTGTCTTGACGACGTGATCCTGTCCTACAACGTCCTCAAATACCTGGGGTCTCCATTTTCTTGCAAGGACAAGGTATTCCATGGGTGCGCCTGTGTGAGATTAAAAGCTGACAGCCGGGGAACCCATAGCAAACGTCGGAATTGCTGCCGCTGCTTCCTCCCGGACCTGACGGAGTTCACAATCCGTCGTTCCACGGGGCCCGGCTGTCATACTGTATGGCGGAGAGAGGGGGATTCGAACCCCCGGTACACCTTTGAGGGCATACACACGATTTCCAGTCGTGCTCCTTAAGCCGCTCGGACATCTCTCCGCAAAAAATTATATTATGGCGGAGAGGGTGGGATTCGAACCCACGTGAGAGCTTTTGGCCCCCAAATCGATTTCGAGTCGATCCCGTTACGACCACTTCGGTACCTCTCCGCATAACAATAGACTACAGGTACGTTTTTACTGAACCTGCCTTCATATCCTCTTTTCCTGGAAAAATCTACTCAAAATTTCACTACATTTTTCCTTAAGTACCCCGCCTGTCACTTCAACAAAATGGTTGAGTTTTCTGTCATTAAGCATACCATAAAGTGAAAGGGCCCCTCCCTTGGGATCTGTGGCCCCGAATACAAGCCTCGCTATTCTCGCATGGATGATTGCCCCCGCGCACATTGGGCAGGGCTCAATGGTTACATAAAGAGTTGTCCCGTGAAGCCTGTAATTTCCTGTTCTGTTCGCGGCCTCCCGGATAGCAAGTATTTCCGCGTGGGCCGTAGGATCTTTCATCAGGATGGGGCTGTTATGGGTCCGTGCGAGCACCCTGCCTTCCGTGGTGATTACCGCGCCCACGGGGACCTCTCCCGATTCAAGGGCGGACTCGGCCTCTCCAAGGGCCATTCTCATAAAATACTCATCGCCTTGCATTTGAAGTTAGTATCATAGTAAACAGGAAAAGGCCATTTCCGGATGAAAGCTTGATTGAAAGTACCGCATATAATATACTAAACGGTAGAGAATATGATTCCAAAAAAGATTTTTTTAACAGCCATAATACTCTCACTTGCGGTTCATATTGTTTTTCTGGCCTTGTCGGGTTTCCTTGGAGACTGTGACAACACAGGCAAGAAAGATGTTTTTACCGTCACCCTCGAAAAACATCTGAACAAACCCGGCGAGACGCGCAACAATGAAAAGATGGCTGCTCGTGATGCACCGAAAAATGCCGGCAAATCCATCAGGAACAGCGCCGTGGATACCGTAGATCTTGACAATACGGATACGAAGTACTACCCGTATCTGATTCAGGTTAGAGAAAACATAGACAGAACATGGTCGTATCCCGAGGATGCCTTCATCAAAGGGGAAAAAGGAACCACAGTAGTTGAGTTTTCAATAATAGAAAAAGGCTTCCTAACAGATTCCCGTATCATCGTCTCATCAGGCCACGAATTACTTGACGCGGAATCACTGCACGCCATAAGGTCCGCCGCCCCGTTCGCGTCCTTTCCCGCGGAGTTCGGCCTGGCAAAGCTCAATATAGTGGCGAAGTTCAGGTACACACTCGGAGATTGATAACCCTTCAAGCAGGTTCAGAGGGCTAACAACTCAAAATCCAAGATTGATGAGTGTTTGTCGTTTTCAGAATAGTTTCAAGGAATTCCATTTATGAACAATGAAAAAAAGATAATGATTTTTACCTGTGTCGCCCATTTTTTCACGCATTTTTACGAGATGATATTCCCGGCGCTGGCCATACCGCTCATGATTTCGTTGAATATGGGCCTGGGAGATGTGCTGAAGATGAGCTTTTTCATGTATCTCCTGTACGGACTGACCGCTCTCCCCTGGGGGATGATTTCGGATCGATTTAATAACCGCATCACCCTGATCATCTTTTTTATCGGGACAAGCTTAGGCGCCATATTGACCGCTTTTTCGGATACCCGGACATCCATGATGCTTTCCCTCGCCGTTATCGGTTTCTTTGCCAGCAGTTACCATCCTGCCGGAATGGGGTTGATATCGCTCGGCATGAAGAACCGGGGGATGGCCCTCGGCATTAACGGTGTCGCGGGCAATATCGGGATGATCAGTGCACCCTTTACGGCCGGCCTCTTGAACTGGCTGGTCGGATGGGAGGTTACCTATCTGATAATCGGCGCCTTGAGTATTATCTGGGGAATCATATTGCTCATGGTGGATATAGACGAGACTCCGGTGCAGACGGAGGCAAAGGAAAACGCGTCGAGTTCGGAAAATGGTAACAACAACATGAAATATTTTCTGATCCTGTGTGTTATCATGACTATTGCCGGTCTTGTCTACAGAGGCAACAGCGTTGTCCTTCCGGCGTATCTTGAGCTCAAGGCCTCTTTTCTCTGGGATTTTCTCAGCAGCATATCTCTGCATAATCTTACCGGCGCAAAGACGGCGGCTGCCACGCTGTTGGCCTCAATCATCTATATGATCGGTATCCCTGGCCAGATTCTAGGAGGCAGAATGGCGGACAAATACGATCTTCGGTGGCTATACCTTGGATTCCACGGCCTCAGTCTCCCCTTCATCATCCTGATGGGTCTGGTAAGCCAGGAACTGCTCGTTATATCGGCCGGTCTGTATATTTTTTTCGCCCTGGGGATGCAGCCCATCGAGAACAGTCTTGTGGCAAGATATACACCGGGCAAGTGGAGAAGCACCGGGTACGGAATAAAATTCATTCTGGTTTTCGGGGTTGGGTCATTTGCTGTCTACTGTGTGGGGTGGATCAAAGAACTATGGAGCTTCAGCGCTGTATACTTTTTCGCCGGGGGTCTGGTTGCTCTCCTGGTCTTCTTTATCACCGTCTTTATCTGGGTGTCGAGGGGGACCACCTGCAGGAATATGGAATGAATATAAAAACACTTATAGCTGCCCTGTCGCTCGCAATCCTTTGCATCCCGGCTGTGGGGGATGCCCGCACGTATGTTGATAAAATGGGGAGGGAGATATTCCTACCCTCTTCGCCACAAAGGATCGTGTCACTCGCCCCCGGTATAACGGAAACCCTGTTTGCTCTCGGTCTGGACAGGGAAATCGTGGGCGTGACAAGATTTTGCGATTACCCGCGAGAAGCCGCGTCAAAGCGGAAAGTAGGCGGCCTTATCAGTCCATCCCTGGAAAAGATAGTGTCGCTTGATCCGGATCTTGTTATAGGCACCGCGGATGGAAACAGGAAGGAAACTGTTGATCGGCTGGAGAAAACAGGTCTGCCAGTTTACATTGTTAATCCCGGAAGCCTCGACGAGATACTCGCAATGATAATGGATATAGGCGAGATCACCGGAAAGAGAAAAGAGGCTGGCCGACTGGTTGGTGATCTTCGCAGGAGAATTGATCATGTTGCCGTGCTGACAAAGGATTCCCCAAGACCCGGGGTCTTTTTTCAGGTGGGAGCGGGCGCCATGATAACCGCCGGTAAAAATACAGTCATCGACAGGCTGATAAAAGCGGCCGGCGGAAAGAATATCGCGGGAAATTCGACAATACGATATCCACGTTTCAGTGTGGAGGAAATAATCCTGAAAAATCCGGATATTATAATCGTATCGTCAGCTAAAAACGGGGCTTCTTCTATCAAAAAAACATGGGGAAAATGGAAGGATATTGCCGCCGTGGGAAAGGGGAACATCCATGTAATAGATCCTGATCTGGTAAGCCGCCCCGCTCCCCGTATCGTGGATGGACTTGAAACAATGGCGGGAATTATACATCCTGAGATTGTATGGTAACTTGCCGATGTCCCCACTAAAAAGTGGGGACATTCCGAACTTTAGAAGATTATTGGAAATTCCGAAATCTGTTTTCCATCAACCCTGTCAGGCCTTTTGTGTCTGTTCTGTCGATCAGGCTTTTTAGTTCAGACAGGTTCTTGCTGTACAGGTCAAGGATTTTATGGATGTTCGGATTAAAGGCTATTATTTCCGCATACAGTCCTGGATTGACGGTAAATACTTTTTTGATGATATTAATCTTTGTATCGAAAATGGGTGTGGAAAAATCCTTCAATCCCGAAAGCTTACTTCCGGCATCCCCGAGAACCAGTCCCATTGTAATGGTATTCAAATGTGTCAGACCCTGAACAATGGCCATCGTTTCATCATGTTTTTCCGGTGTTGTTTCGATGAGATTGGCACCCTTTCTTTTGAGAATTCCCGTTAACCAGGGAAGCCATTTTTTTGTCCTGACGGGACAAACGGCTATATTCTTTCCCGACATGGAACGGATATTTGGCCCGAAAAGGGGGTGAAGACCGATAACCTCTGATATGGAAGATTCCAGCATGGCCGCTACAGGTTCTTCCTTGAGGGATGTGAGATCCATAAAGAGGGACTCTTTTTTCATTCCGGGTCCTATCTTTTTAATGACTTGAACAGTGGCGCTGATTGGCACGCTGACGATGACAACCTTACATCTTTCGGCCATTTCATCCATACTCATGCCGGTTTTTCTTCCCGATACGTGAACAGCATACCCCTCCTTTTTAAAGAACCTGGCAAACCACCTGCCAATCCCGCCGGTGCCTCCAATAATTCCTATCTGAATATTCTTCATTTTGTCCTCTGTCTTAACAGGTGATCTGCCAGGACGATACCGATCATAGCCTCGCATATGGGGATGATGCGGGGTATGACGCATACATCGTGCCTGCCTTTGATCGATATAGTGTCCGGTCTTCCGTGAATATCGATGGTCTGCTGCTCTTTTTCTATGGACGAGATGGGTTTGCAGGCCACCCTGATAACGATTTCGTCGCCGTTTGTAATTCCGGCCAGTATCCCTCCGGCGTTGTTGGTCGCAAATCCTTCAGGGGTTATGAGGTCATTGCATTCAGATCCGGACATTCTTGCCGCCTCAAAGCCAGCGCCTATCTCCACGCCCTTTACCGTTCCGATACTCATGAGGACCTTGGCCAGATCGGCATCGACCTTGTCAAATACCGGCTCCCCCAGCCCGGGGGGGCATCCCCTAATCAGGATCTCCACAATTCCACCAATGGAATCACCTGCTTTCTTTGCCTCTTCTAATTTATTCTCCATTTTTTCGGCTGCTTCCATGTCGGGGCAAAGGAGATTGTTCTTGCCGATATCAGCCAGCGTGATCCGTTCTGCCGCGATGCCGCCCAACTCCCTGGTGTAGGCGATGATCTCTATCCCTTCCATGGCGATTACCTTTTTTGCGATCGCTCCCGCGGCTACCCGGGCTGCTGTCTCACGACCGGAGGCGCGACCGCCTCCCCGGTAATCCCGGATTCCGTATTTCCTGTAATATGTAATATCTCCATGGCCCGGTCTGAAAAGGTCCCTGATCTGGTCATAATCGGCGCTTTTGACGTCCCTGTTTCTGATCATCAGGGAAATGGGTGTACCTGTTGTTTTTCCTTCAAACGTGCCGGATAGGATCTCTACAGTATCTTTTTCTTTTCTGGGTGAGCTTAACTGTCCGCGCCCTGGACTTCTCCTGTTCAGTTCTTCCTGTATGTCCGATTCACTGAGCGGAATGTCAGGCGGGCAGCCGTCAATTATGGCACCGATGGCCTTCCCGTGTGATTCTCCCCATGTGGTTACCTTAAATATCGTTCCTGTTGTATTTCCTGACATGGTTGCTCCTTGTTGTGCTGGATTTCGTTTTGCTCAACCCACCCTGTTTCTTTAAAAAATTACAGATTTCATCTGCTATCGAGTCAATATTCCTCTCAGAAGTATCAATGGTAATGTCGGCAAGCTCCCGGTACACGGGCTCCCTTTTTTTTAGAATTAACGAGGTTTCCGTTTCAAGATCGTTACTGGAAAGGGAAGGGCGCCGACCCGGGCTATTTTGATCGGCGAGCACCCTTTCCGTAATCGTCTTCACGTCGGCAGTGAGCCAGACAAAAAGGCCATTTCTTTTCAAGGCCTCTTCGCTTTCATGATTTTCAAATGCCCCACCCCCTGTAGCGATGACGCTTTTGTTCATCGAAGAGAGTCCTCGGATCGTTTCTTGTTCTTTCTTGCGGAACAAATCCCAACCGCCTTTTTCTACGATTTTACTGATGGACATACCCGCCTGCTCGACGATCAGGTCATCGGTATCAAAAAAAGGCAGACCAAACCTTTCGGAAAGTTTTTCCCCGACTGATGTTTTCCCCGTGCAGCGGTATCCGATTAAAATAATATTCTTCATTTGTATAGTTGATCCAGCACATTCCAGAATCCCGGGAAGGATTTGCCAACACATCTTTGATTTTTGATCATTATTCCTTCTGTTGCAAGCCCCGCTATTGCGAAGCTCATTGCTATCCGATGATCGTCATACGTCTCTATTTCAGCGCCGTGAGGTGTGCCTCCGGTGATGACAAGGCCATCTTCCAGTTCCTTTGCGTCGATACCTGTACGGTTCAGTTCATTTACCAGGGCTTCTATTCGATTGCTTTCCTTTAAACGCAGGTGAGAGATGTTGCTGATCACCGTCTGCCCGGGCCTGAATGCCGACAAAACGGCAAGAGTCGGAACCATATCCGGCATGTCTGACATATCGAACCGGTAGTCTCCTCCATTTAACTCTCTGCCTGCAACTTCCACCCAGTCGATTCCCCTTAATATATGACAGCCCAGTTTTTCCAGAATCTGCAAGAACCCCATGTCTCCCTGGAGGGTATTCGGATTTGTATTCAGGACTCTAACCCGCCCTTTACAGAGAGCCGCAGCCAGGAAAAAGTAGGACGCGCTCGATACATCGCTTTCGATCAGATATCTTTGCCCCGTGTATTTCTGAGGCGCCTTGACTGTGTATTCATTTTTTCCTCTCTTTGTTACTTCCACGCCGAAATGATTCATAACCCCCTCGGTCATATCGATGTAGGGCATGGAGACTGTCAGCCCCTCAAGTTCTATTCCCACATCGCTTCTCGCATAGGGGGAGGTGATAAGGATGGAAGATATGTACTGGCTGCTTTCGATATCGGTGAAGGTTACCTTTCCACCCGTAATGCCTGCACCTTGAACAGTGACAGGTGGATAGCCGCTTTTGTCCATGCCCCGGCAGTCAATCCCCAACATTTTCAGTGCATCGAGAAGGGGTTTTACCGGCCTTTCTCTGAGGCGATCGCTTCCATCCAGTGTAAATTTACCCGTGCCGAGAGAGGCAACCGCAGTCAGAAATCTCAAGGCAGTGCCGTTATTTCCCAGGTAGAGTTTCTTCCCGGGATTTTTTATATTTCCACCGGTCCCGGTTACAATGATATCTTTATCCGCAACCAGGATGTCGGCGCCGAGGGAGCGAAGCGCACCCATAAGATATTTTGTATCTTCCGAGATCAGGGAATTACGTAAAAAGGACCATCCTTCGGCGAGAGCGGCAATTATCAGGGCCCTATGTGTGTAGCTTTTCGAGCCGGGTATGCTGACGGTTGCATCCAGATTTTTTATCCGTTTAATCTCTTTCATTTTTCAGTTTTTCCATGACAATCTTTTTCATAAAATCTATGGGAGGCCGCAGACCTGTCCATATTTTTATCTGTTCCGCTCCCTGATGGACAAACATTGAAACGCCTGTGATGATCGAACATCCAGCCTCCCCGGCGTCTTTCAAAAGCTTTGTTTTCAGGGGATTATAAATTATGTCCATAAACCATCTGAAGTTTTGGAGTACATCCCTGCTTACGGGCGATTTTTCCATGTCCGGAAACATGCCAACCGGGGTTGTATTAATCAGGCAGTCTCCCTTTATTTTTCCAATTTCTGTGAGGGGATAGAAGTCACATCCAAACTCTTTTGCCACTTCTTCTCCTTTTTTTGTCGTTCTGTTTAAAACGATCGGGTATCCCCCTTCTTCCAGGATGCCGAAGATGGCAGCCCTCGCGGCTCCTCCCGCACCCAGGATGGCAAATGTCTTTCCTTTAATTTCCATTGATTCTCTCAGGGCAAGAACAAGGGCCGTCCAGTCGGTATTGTCTCCCCTAAGTTTGCCATTTGAATCCGTGATGGTGTTCACCGCGCCGATCCTGACGGAACTGTCACTGATTTCGTCAAGGTATTCCATAATGGCGGTTTTATGAGGGATCGTTATACTTGCTCCGTGGATGTTCGACTTTTTAATCTCCGTCAGGATATCCCGGGCTTTTTCCGCGCGGATTGCCACATAGCGGGCATCGATGTTCATTTTTTCGAATACCGCGTTATGCATCAGTGGTGAAAGACTGTGCCCTACCGGGTTTCCGAAGAGGGCAAATGTCTTTGAATTATTTTTCATCCTTTAAAATCCTGAAAATTTCTCTCATTTCTTCAATGGTTAACTGACCCGGGGCGGATTCCGCCCCCCTTTCAAGAGAGGCGAAGCTCAAATATGAACCGAAGTAGGGCGCCATAATCCTGCTTATTTTCCCCTTCTCTCCCATGCAAAGGGCGATAATCTTCCGGTTCGTCTTTTTTGCGTAACTGATCAGTTTCAATATCTTCAGATTATCCTCAGCGGAGTTGGCAAAGGTGGCTATCTTCACAATATGAGCCCCTCTGCCGGCACATTCATTGAATATGCTTCGCAGCTTGTTCTCTGACGGAGTTCCGTCAAAATCGTGATGGGAGACAATCAGTTTCGTTTGATCTCCATGTTTTTTTATGTCTTCTAAAAGCTTTCTTGTAAAGGTTTCATCTGTGCTCAGCTCTATATCAATAAAGTCGGCCCTTAAAGTGACTGCCTCGCTCAGGAGAGAGAACCTTTCTTTTTCGTCACCTTCGAAATTCCCTCCTTCATCTTTCTTGCGTGCAGCTACAAGTATCTTGCCGGTTTTCGCGGAAAGCAGCTTTCCTAAATTCGCATTCCTGATGAAGTCGATTCGCAGTTCTACAACGTCGGCCAGGGGGAAACATTTATACATTTGTTTCATGGCCTCTTCATTCGTTGCCGCGATAACGGGTATGCAGATCATGGTTTGGTGTCTCCCATCGGGTAAGAGCCGAGTATTTTAACGAAGGTGGATTGCCTTTGAAGCTCTTTCAGACATTCTTTTATTTTCTCTTCCTCCCTGTGCCCGTTGAAATCGACGAAGAATAAATATTCCCACATCCTCTCTTTGATGGGGTAAGATTCTATCTTTACCAGATTGATTTCTTTTCCGGCAAAGGGTTCTAATGAGTGACACAGTGCTCCCGGCATGTGCCGGGTTCCAAAGAAGATAGAAGTCTTATCCCTGCCCGTTCGTTTATTTTCTCCTCTGCCGATAACGAGGAACCGGGTGACGTTTGACGGATGATCCTCTATCCCCTCCGAGATGATATTGAGTCCGTAGACGGAAGCAGCATTGTTGCTGCCGATGGCAGCTCCTTCATCGTCTTCCAGTACTTTCTGCGCGGCCTTTGCCGTGCTTTCCATTTCATGGAGGGGACAGCCTGGCAGATTCTTCCTGAGCCATTCCTGACACTGGGCCAGGGCCTGGGGGTGAGAATAAACCCTCTTTATTTCGTCCAGACCATTTCTGGTGGACATAAGGGAATGGTTGATCCTGAGAAAAACCTCGGCCAGAATATTCAGGGGTGTTGAAGTCAATCTGTCCAGCGTCAGCTTGACAGTACCCTCAAGAGAGTTCTCCACGGGAACGACGCCCCAGTTCGCCATTCTTCTCTCCACCCGGTCAAAGACATCGAATATGGTTGATTGAGGGGAGAAGGAAGCACTTTTCCCGAAATGAGCCCCGGCCGCCGCATGCGTGAATGATGCCTCCGGACCCAGGTAAGCTACCGATACAGGAGACTGGAGGGCTTTTGATGCGGATAGAATCTCGGTGAAGATTTTTTCCAAAGATCCTTCCGGCAGCGGGCCTTCATTGATCTCATTCAGATAATGATAAACCCTGTTTTCCTGTGAGGGATCGTAGATGTTCAAGCTTTGACTTTTTTTGATTTTTCCGATTTCCAGTGATATTCGGGCTCGTTCGTTTAAAAGCTTGACGATCTTTTCATCCCTGTTTTTTAATTTATCCCTCAATTCTTTCAGTGATCCCCGTGTCATTTTCTCAACCCCTCAATGGTTTCACGAATAAGTGCCTCTTCTACAGAGCCATTGATAAAGGGCACCCCGATCTTTTTCAGCAATACAAAGTGGATAGTGTCACCTCTCTTCTTTTTATCTGTCCTGATTTTTGAGAGTATCCCTTCCGTGCTGATTGATTCGGGGATATGATCAAGTAGATCTATCGATCTGACAAGATGTTCTATCCTGTCCCGGTCTCCAGATGAAAGATGCTTCAGCTTTTCCGATATTCTGGCCGATGCAATCATGCCGACGGATATGGCATTCCCGTGGGAAATCTTATATCCTGACTCTGCCTCGACGGCGTGTCCTATTGTATGTCCGAAATTGAGTATACGGCGCACACCCATATCCCTCTCATCAATCTCGAAGACACCCTTCTTTATCTTGCATGATCGTCCGACAATTGTTTCCAGAAGATCCGGATCCCGCTCCCTGATTCCATCGGTTTCCCTTTCCATCAGATTAAACAATTCCGTGTCATCAATAATGCCGTACTTTACAATTTCTGACAGACCATTGTTGAATTCTCCGTCCGGAAGGGTATTCAGAAATTGAAGATCTATAAAAACAGATTTCGGCTGGTAGAATGTTCCCAGCAGGTTTTTACCTTCCGACAGATCGATTCCGGTTTTCCCCCCGATGCTGCTATCCACCTGGGCAAGAAGACTCGTGGGTATCTGAATGTAAGGTATCGACCTCATGTATATAGATGCGATAAAACCTGTCATATCGCCAGTTACACCTCCACCCAGCGCGATCAGCGCGGAACTCCTGTCCACACCAAGCTCGATCAGCTTTCGCACAATGGCAAGAATCGAGTCAATATTCTTCGAGTTTTCTCCCGCAGGAAACTCAATCAGATCAACGCTAATGCCCATATTCCTCAGTACAGCAAGAAATTTTTCCCCGTGAAGGGCGGACACATTGGAGTCGGTAATCACAATATAGCGATGGGCACTATTGTTTTTTGCTATGACAAGTCCGATGCGATCGAGGATATTATGACCTATGTAGATCTCGTAAGAGAGAGAGGATTGCTTGTCGAGATTTATCTTGATTCTTTTCATGCCGGCACCTTCATTTCGTTTCTCAAAAGTTTTTCAAGGTTTCTTATTTCTTCCATAAGCCCATAGAACCTTTCCGGTTTCAGGGACTGCAATCCGTCTGAGACGGCCTTTTCCGGCTCGGGATGGACTTCGATCATGACACCGTCTGCCCCTACTGCCAGTGCCCCTCTTGTCAGAGGCAGGACATATTTCCAGTTGCCAGCAGCATGACTGGGATCAACGATTACAGGCAAATGAGACAGCTCCTTTAAAACGGGTACAGCGCTTAGATCGAGGGTATTGCGTGTTGCAGTTTCGAAGGTGCGGATACCTCGCTCGCAGAGTATGACATCGTCATTCCCAGATGAGAGTACATATTCCGCAGACATAAGAAGCTCTTCAATGGTTGTCATCATCCCCCGCTTGAGGAGCACCGGTTTCTTCGCTTTTCCCACCCTTTTCAAAAGAGCAAAGTTTTGAATATTCCTTGCGCCGATCTGCAGGATATCGGTGTATTCTTCTATAAGATCCACATCGGATGTATTGAGCACCTCGGTAATGACAGGCATTCCCGCCTTATCGCCGGCCCTTCTTAAGAGCTTCAGGCCTTCCTCTTCCATGCCCTGAAAACTGTATGGCGAAGTTCTCGGTTTGAATGCCCCGCCTCTGATAATATCGGCCCCGCCCTTTTTCGCTATGAAGGCGCACTCCATCATCTGTTCCGCGCTTTCAATCGAGCATGGACCTGCCATGACGATGAATTTCGGCCCCCCGATTTCAAGGCTGCCGACCCGGATGACGGTATTGCCCTCCTTCGCTTCGCGGCTGGCTAATTTATAAGGTTTCAGGATAGGCATCGTTTTTTCGACCCCCGAAAGAGATTCGGCAAACTTCAGATTTTCTTTGCCACGGTTGTCTCCTACTGCACCTATAATCGTCCGTTCGACTCCACGGGATGGGTGGGTCTTGTAACCGACAGACTCAACCCAATCGATTACATTTTCGATTTGCGCTTCTGTTGCATTCTTTTTCATTACGATAATCATTTCTCAATCCTCCCTGGTAAAAAAAAGACCATGATGTATCCGAGATCACACCATGGTCTTATAAACAAAAAAGCCATGGTGTAGAACCTCTCGGTCTACCCATGGCTTGAATTTTTTATTTGCTGAACTTAGCTATTCATGCGCGATGGACAAACCGATCCGCCAAAATAAAAATAGCTAAACCAATAATTTAAACTAATAACTCTGCCCATCATAAAAATAACCTCTCTGAAGACGCGAGGGTATATGGTCATAAATCCGGATTATTGTCAAGGGAAAAATATTTATTAATTTGTCGTTGAAGTTTATTAAGATTGTGATAAAAAGCGAGCTCAGCGGTTAAAACTGATTCGCCTGTCTAATCACCGACCACTGCTGACTTTGCGGCTTTGTCGCTTCAGGGTGTAAATTTGGTAGAAGAAAACTCAAAATCAAATCCTTTTAAAAATGTGCAGGAAGATCGCTGGAACGACTGGCGTTGGCAGATAGAGAACCGGATTTACAAGATTTCTCAGTTGGCCGAGATTCTTAATATTGCGCTGCAGGAAGCAGATAAATACAAGGATGTTATAGAAACCTATCGTTTTTCCATCACTCCATATTACCTGTCCTTGATTGATATATCGGATAAAAAAGATCCCATACGTCTTCAATGTTTTCCCGACCCCCGGGAGCTGGATTATTTGCCGGGAAGTTCTGATGACCCCCTTGAAGAAGAAAGAGACATGGCTGTCCCGGGCCTGATCCATCGCTATCCGGACCGCTGTCTCGCCATGGTTACCGGTACATGCGCGGCATACTGCCGTCACTGCAATCGAAAACACAGATGGAAAGAACCCGAAACGAAGCATTCCAGGAAGAGCTCCCATATGATGATCGATTATGTTTCCCGGACAAAGCAGATCCGTGAGGTAATCTTATCCGGTGGCGACCCTCTGATGTTGAATATCGAAGCACTGGAATGGTTTCTTCACTCTCTGAAATCCATACCACATGTTGAAGCAATCCGCATAGGAAGCAGGATTCCCGTTGTCCTTCCCATGAGGATAAATCAGGATCTTTGCGATATGCTGAAAAAATATCGACCGTTGTGGTTCCTTACTCAGTTTAATCATCCAAAGGAAGTTACTCCTGAAGCTGCGGAGGCGTGTGAGATGCTTCTCGGGGCGGGTATCCCTGTCATGAACCAGTCGGTTCTCCTTAAAGGGGTAAATGATTCCTATGAGGTGATGCGGGATCTCCTCTACAGCCTTCAGCGTATTTCCGTTAAGCCATACTATCTTTTTCAGTGTGAGCCTGTAAAAGGTGTCGATCATTTCCGGGCCGATATCTGGAAAGGTATGGAGATTATGGAAAAGTTATGGAGAAATATTTCCGGACTCTGTTTGCCGAGGTATGTTTTCGATCTCCCTGGTGGCAGGGGAAAGATGCCTCTTCAACCGTTTTCTTTCTTGTAATGTTGATGGTTTTGTAAAAAGTCGTCACTCAGTGTCATTGCGAGGGCGGCAGCCCGAAGCAATCTAACGAGGGGGCGGGGTCAACTCTTTACGGGCTGTTGCCCGATTGAGTTTATGGGGATTTGGCGGTTATGGCAAGATTCGCGGTGAGAATATTAAAGAACAAAGAGTTGACCCCAAGCTTTCTCAATCATTTCCTGCTTGTTCACAAATCCCTCTCCTTTGAATGTAATATAGTTTTCCTTCGTGTCCATTTACCATAAATCTTACTGGGTTTCTATAAAACACGCAAATAATGGATTGTCCTTTATCTGTTTCGGATGGCCTCTTTAATTTCTCTTGCATAACCGGAAACGGTACGCACCATGTTGTCTTTGCTACTGTTTTCCTCGATCAGCCGGACAAAGGCGCTTCCGATGACGATTCCGTCGGCATGGGGTGCGATCTCTCTGGCCTGTTCCTGTGTGGATATGCCGAAACCGACGACGACCGGCAATGTTGTTATGCCCCTTATCCTTTTCATCTCTCTTTCGATGTCAGAAGACTGTGGCTTTGCGGTTCCAGTTACTCCTGTAATTGAAACATAGTAAAGGAAACCCGAGGCCTTTCTGGATATCTTTCTGATCCGTTCGGAAGGAGTTGTCGGTGCGATAAGAGAGATAAAGTCGATTCCTGATCTATCCGTGTATTTTCTCAGTTCAGCGGACTCTTCCGGCGGAAGATCAACAACCAGAATCCCGTCGACGCCAGCTGCCTTTGCCCTTTTTGCGAATCTTTCATTTCCGTAATTCAGGATAGGGTTGTAGTAGCCAAAAAGAACTATCGGGATATCGCTGAACTCTCTTACAGATTCTGCCATATCAAGGATTCTGGAAAGTGTTGCCCCGTTTTCCAGAGCCCTCCGGGAGGCAGCCTGAATGATGGGCCCGTCGGCCGTTGGATCGGAAAAGGGGACCCCTATTTCGAGAATATCCACGCCCGCACTATCCAGGCCAAGTATTATCTCCCTCGTTTTTTCCAGGTCAGGGTCTCCCGCCGTCAGATAAGCAACGAGTGCCTTCTCTTCTCTTTTCTTCAAATCTCTGAATTTTCTTTCAATCCGTCTCATGGCTAATGGACCTTCATTATTTCGTTAATGGTTCCCAGATCCTTGTCTCCCCTGCCTGACAGGTTGACAACGATTATCTTTTCCTTGTCCAGGGTAGGGGCCAGCTTCATGGCATAGGCGATGGCGTGGGCACTTTCCAGGGCGGGGATTATTCCTTCACATTTTGACAGTAGCATGAAGGCCTCAAGAGCTTCAGCATCGTCTATCGTTACGTACTTGGCCCTGCCAGTTTCTTGAAGGTAGCTGTGCTCCGGCCCGACACCAGGATAATCAAGTCCCGGAGCGATAGAATGTGCGTCATTTACCTGACCGTGTTTGTTCTGAAGAAGATACGTTTTATTCCCATGAAGCACTCCGAGCTTTCCTGCAGATATGCTTGCCGCGTGTTTGCCCGTGGCAATCCCACTTCCCGCGGCTTCCACACCGATAAATGCAACTTCAGGGTTATCTCTGAAGGGATAAAAAAGCCCCATGGCATTGCTGCCCCCCCCCACGCAGGCGATGAGTACATCTGGGAGACTTCCCTCTTTTTTCAGGATCTGCCTCTTTGCTTCCCTGCCGATGACGGTCTGGAAATCCCGTACCATCACAGGGTAGGGATGAGGACCTGCCGTGCTGCCGATTATGTAGAATGTGTCTCTAACACGCGATACCCACTGGCGCATCGCTTCGTTCATGGCATCTTTAAGCGTTCCCGTTCCGGATGAAACCGGTATGACCTCAGCACCCAGGATTTTCATGCGCAGGACATTAGGCGCCTGCCTTCTTATATCCTCCACGCCCATGAAGACTTGGCATTCCATTCCAAAGAGGGCCGCGACCGTTGCGGTTGCCACACCATGCTGACCGGCCCCCGTTTCCGCTATTACCCTCTTTTTCCCCATCCTTTTCGCAAGAAGGGCCTGTCCCAGGGTGTTGTTGATCTTGTGAGCGCCCGTATGATTGAGATCCTCCCGTTTCAGATAGATCCGTGCGCCTCCCAGTTTTTCCGTGAGTCCCTCCGCGAAATAGAGAGGAGTTTCTCTCCCCGAGTATTCATGAAGATAATATGCGAGGTCTTTTCTGAATGTTTTATCTTTCTTTGCTTCGTTATAGGCTTTTTCCAGTTCGAGGAGAACCGGCATCAGAGTCTCGGCAGCATAACGGCCCCCGAAGACTCCGAAATGGCCTTTTTTGTCAGGCAGTGTTTTTTTCATGCTATCACCTTTTCTTTGTGGTTTGAGTTTCTGATTCTGACGGTTTCGCAAAAAAATCGGTTTTTTGCGAAGTCATCATATTCCAGGTTTAAAAATTTACGTGATCATTGAATAGAGCAGCCTCTCTTCCGTCAGCGCACTGGTTGCTCTGATGCGCAATCTCAATAATCTTCCTTATCTTATTGTGATCCTTTTTCCCCGGTGAGGTCTCAACACCGCTGTTAATGTCCACCGCGTTGGGGTGTACAGTCTCGATAGCCTCCATAATATTGTCGATATTTAAACCGCCGGAGAGGATAAGCGGGTGCGATTCCCTGATCTTTGAGGCCAGTTCCCAGTTTGATGTTTTTCCCGTTCCACCGTAGAGTCCAGGGTCATGGGCATCCACAAGGATGGCTCTTACAGGGTAATCTTTCAATGTTTGAAGATCACTCTCCGTTCTGGGTGAAAAGGCCTTGATCAGTATGGATACAGGAAATTGACGGCAGTACTCAGGTGTTTCATTCCCGTGGAGCTGAACAAGGTTGAGGCTGCAAAATTCAACGATTTCCTTGATCTCATCGGCATGATGATTGACAAAGACTCCGACCCTCGTTATCTCGCCCGGAATGTTTTCAATGATCTCTTTCGCCTTTTCCGGTGATACGTACCGGGTACTTTTGGGGTAAAAGATAAAGCCCAGCGCGTCGGCCCCGTTTTCGGCAACGGCAAGGGCATCATCAAGGTTTGTGATCCCGCAGATCTTTATCTCCGTCATTGTTTCACCCCTTACTTTCCCAGTAATTCCTTTAACTTTCCACCCATGTCGGGGGCCTTCATCAATGTCTCACCGACAAGGAAAGAATGGATTCCCTTTTTCATTAAAGTTTCGATATCTTCTCGCGTCTCAATGCCGCTTTCGCTGATCACGATCCTGTCTCCGGGAACATAAGGCGCCAGCTCCAGACTGGTTGTCAGATCGGTGGAAAAGGTTTTTAGATTTCTGTTGTTGATTCCTACAATCCCCGCACCCGCGGCAAGGGCCTTGTCCATCTCTTCCGTGGAGTGAACCTCTACCAGGGGTGAAAGGCCTATCGATTCCGCCAGATCTATAAATTGCCTGAGCGTTTTCTCTTCCAGAAGACCCGCAATAAGAAGAACGGCATCTCCTCCGATGATCCTTGTCTCGTAGATCTGGTACGGGTCTATGATAAATTCCTTTCTGAGAAGGGGGAGGGAACCCGTTTCCTTTATTTCCGAAAGGTATGAGTTTTTCCCCTCGAAAAATTCTTCATCCGTAAGTACGGAAATAGCCGCGGCGCCATTTGCTTCATAAATGGAGGCAATCTTGAGGGGATCAAAATCTTCTCTGATCCTTCCTCTGGAAGGGGAACTCTTCTTCACCTCGGCAATGATGGAACAGTCTCGACCGCTGATCGCCTTCCTGAAATCACGGGGAGAAGGCAAAGTCCTGACAGCTTTTTTAAGCGCCTCAAGGGACGTTGACCCCTTCAGATGATCAACTTCTCTTCTTTTTGATTTCACAATCCTGTCTAAAATCATCGTTTTCCCTCAGCTGTTGGAAAGTTCAATAAGGGCCTGCAGTTTCTTGATGGCAGCACCACTGTCGATACACTCTTCGGCTATGGCAATTCCCTCCTCAATGGTTTCGGCCTTTTCTCCCGCCATGATGGCGAGCGCGGCATTGAGAAGAACAATCTTGCGACATGCCCCGTTCTTGCCTGACAGGGCATCCTTAGTGATTTGCGCGTTATATGAGGCATCGGCGCCGAGGAGATCCTCACCACGGCAGGCCTCGCCGAAAATATCGACAGGGTTAATGTTGTAGGTAGTAATCAATCCGTCCTTCAATTCGGAGACCCGTGTTTCACCCGTCACTGTGGCTTCATCGAGACCATCGAAGCCGTGAACCACAAAGGCCCTTTTTGTCCCCAGATTTTTCAATACACCGGCAAACATCTCCGTCAGGCTGGGATCATAGACTCCGATGAGCTGTGATGTTGCCCCTGCGGGGTTTGTCAAAGGTCCCAGCATGTTAAATATGGTTCTGATTTCGATTTCTCTGCGCGGGCCGATTGCATATTTCATGGCGCCATGGAGTCTGGGGGCGAAAAGAAAGCCGATACCGATTTCGTGAATACATTCTTCCACAATTTCCGGTCCTACACTGATATTCACTCCCAGTGCCTCAAGGACATCGGCGCTTCCGCATCCGCTGGAGACGGCCCGGTTCCCATGCTTCGCCACGGTGATACCTGCCGCTGCCACCACGAAGGCGGCGGTCGTAGAGATGTTGAAGGTGTTCATTCCATCTCCTCCGGTTCCGCAGGTATCCACGATAATGGATGAACGGGCATCGATCCTCGTGGCCTTCTGTCTCATGATTCTGGCAGCACCGGTGACCTCAAGGACTGTTTCACCCTTGATCCTCAGGGCGGTGATGAAGGCCGCGATCTGGGCCGGCGTTGCCTCACCCTCCATCACTTCATCCATAACTTCCATCATCTCCCGTTCCTTAAGATCCTCTTTGTTAACAACTTTTCCTATCGCTTCTCTTATCATTATAAAAACCCCTCCTTTAATTATTACTCATCTCCAGAAAATTCTTGATAATCCTTTTTCCATGCGGGGTAAGAATCGATTCCGGATGAAACTGTATTCCTTCCACCGGATATTCCAGGTGCCTGACGCCCATGACTTCTCCCGCCTCCGTTTCAGCGCTGATTTCAAGGCACGACGGAATGGAATCTCGATTCAGGATCAGGGAATGGTAGCGGCCCGCTGTGAAAGGGCTGAGGAGTCCCTTGAAAATTGTTTTACCATCATTGATGATTTCGGAGGTCTTCCCGTGCATAAGCCTGTCAGCCCTGACAACATCAGCGCCAAACGCGTAACCGATTGCCTGGTGGCCCAGACAGATTCCCATAATGGAAATTGTTTTATAAAAATGTTTGATTATATCCACCGTCAGCCCTGCTTCCTTCGGTGAACCGGGACCGGGAGACAGGAAGATCGCGTTAGGCTGCAGTTCCTCAATTTCTTCAATGGTGATCTCATCATTGCGGTGAACCGCAACTTCTTCACCAAGTTGTCCAAGATACTGAACAAGGTTGTAGGTAAAGGAATCGTAATTATCGATCATCAAAATCATATCTTTTTCTCCATTATATTTTTTGTGTTATTTCAAATTCCGATGCTGCCAGCCGGATGGCCTGCATCATTCCTTCAGCCTTATTGACTGTCTCTTCATATTCCGCATCGGGGTCGGAATCTGCGACAATTCCTGCGCCGACCTGAATGGAAATTTTATCATCTTTGACCACCATGGTTCTGATGGTGATACACAGATCCATATTACCTGTATAGCTGAAGTAACCGACTGCCCCCCCATATGGTCCTCTCCGGGTATGTTCCAGCTCATCGATGATTTCCATAGCCCTGATCTTCGGCGCTCCCGACAGGGTGCCTGCCGGGAAAGTGGCTTTAAGAACATCAAAACAATCTTTACCCCGGGCTAATTGAGTCTGAATATTGGAAACGAGGTGCATGACGTGGGAGTACCGCTCTACGACCATCAGTTGATTGACCTGAACGCTGCCAACCCGCGCAATTCTTCCCAGGTCATTTCTTCCCAGATCGACGAGCATAATATGTTCCGCCCTCTCCTTTGGGTCTTGCAGAAGCTCATTGGCGAGGCTCCGGTCTTCCTGCTCATTTTCACCCCTTCTTCTCGTTCCGGCGATGGGTCTGAGTTCCACGACCCCTTCTTCAAGGCGGACCATGACTTCCGGAGAAGACCCGATAAGGATGAGATCGTCGATTTTCAGGTAAAAAAGGTATGGCGAGGGATTGATATAGCGAAGAGCCCGGTAGAGATCTATGGGATCAATGCCATTCTTCATTTGAAACCGCTGGGAGAGGACAACCTGGATTATATCGCCCGAAACGATGTATTCCCTGGCCTTTTTAATCATGTCCTTATACTCATCCCGCGTCATATTGGACTGAAGAGAGATACCATTCCCCCCTTTTTGAGGGTGATCTTCCTTTTCGAGGGGAGCTTTCACCATTCCGACCAGTTCTTCTATCTTTTTGATGCTCTCTTCATAGAGCGCGCGAAGGTCTTCTCTGCCTTCGGTGAATGCACAGGCCACCACCTTGATGGTGTGCCGGACATTATCAAAGATCATGAGAGTGTCGGTTATGAGAAACACGGCATCATCGGCATTTAAATCATCCGAGGCTCCGGCGGGGAGCCTTTCAAGGTATCGCACCATATCGTAACCGAGAAATCCCACTGCGCCACCGTAAAACCGAGGGAGACCCTCCACAGGAACGGGTTGGTACCGTTCCATTAAATCCTTCAGAAACTTCAGAGGATCTCCGCCATGCTTATGGCGTTCAATGTTCCCGTTTTTCTGAATCAGGACATCCTCTCCTCTTACACTGAAAATTATATGGGGGTCAGATCCAAGAAAGGTGTAGCGCCCCCATTTTTCACCTCCTTCCACGCTTTCCAGAAGAAAGGAGTGAGATTCTGAACGCAGTTTCATGAGGGCTGAGACAGGGGTTTCCATGTCGGCCAGGACTTCCCTGAAAATGGGGATCAGGTTTCCCTTTTTTGCAAGTTTTTCAAAAGTTTCAAATGATGGATTGTACATGTTAAATTTACCTCTGTTCTTAAAATAAAAAAGGCCGTGATAATTTCACGGCCTTTTTTTGCATGCAACATTTAGTGATAAAAAACAAAAAAGCCGTGGAGATTCTGAGAGATTCTCCACGGCCTGATATCTGTTTAATTCAAGACTTTAGCGGCAGACAAACCCCTCCTCTGAGTTTTGCCACCACCAGCTCGTTTCTACCATTATGCTTCTCATGTTGCGCTCACCTTCAACTCTATACTAAAAACATGGTCTCCGTATAACAATAGGAAAGAACCATGTCAACAGGTTTTTAAGAAAAATACCGGGGAAATGTTATTTCTCGTTCCCCCATTAAAGAGAAGAAGATACCTCTCTAACTATGGCACCCTGAAATCGCGCAGGCTGCAAACCGGCCGTCGTGACTCATACTGATGTCAATTGAGGTTCTTTTATTTCCGGCATATATTACCGGGGGTCCAAGGCCGCGGCGCCCCTTTGGGCGAATGATCTCTATGGCTTCCGGGTCTTCCTTCAGATAACGTGATATCTTTTTTCTGACCATATTCCGGACAAAATCCGATTTATAATCCGGACAAAACTGGTGTTGAGGTATTTCCTGAACATTTCGGACAATAGAAACCATGTCTTCGTCTGTCGTCGCGCCGATACAGTGGATATACTCACCGGTTATAAAAAACCGGAGTGGTACCGGGCCACAGGGGGTGTAAACGGTGCCCGATTCGGGCAGAGGTCTGTCGGATAGCTTTATTTGATAATGTCCGGGTGAAGAGGAAACGACAGGGTATAATTTGCTTATCGCCTTGTACCCTGTTTCCTTCCCCGCCCACAGGCTCCAGAGAAAAATGTCCGGTTCATCGCTGTTTAGAATCTTTTGCTGCTCATCCGGCGTGAATACCCTGTTTATGAACCGGATATCCCGGTTCTTTCCCACTGCCTGAGGATCGGCGATATCCACAATATCATTGCCTATCAAAATAGTCTTGCTCCATTCGAGACAGGCGTTCCACTATCTGCCTTGCACAACTTCTCTGCGCCTTCAACCCCCTGTTTTCCATATCAGGGCTGAATGTCTCTACTTTTATGGTAAAATGTTCACCAAATTCAGGAATGTTGCTGTACGTTTTCTGGCCATCGCCCCGAAGATGGACGCACATTACCCGGCAATCAGTGGCATTGGCGATCAGGCGACCCACCCCATAGGAAAAATTTTCTGTATCCACACGGCCTGTCCGTGAACGTCCACCCTCCGGAAAAATGAGTAAGCTCTCTCCATTTTTCAGGAGATAGGCACACTTGTCCATGGTGGATTTCATTTTCCTTCGATCTCCACCGCGGCTGATGGGGATACACTTTGCTAAATAACAAAGACCGGCCAGAAAGATGTTACTCTGAAAATTTGCCCTCTCCGGAAGGTTCCAGGGAAGTATCCTGTAATTAAGCATATAACTATGCAGGGGCGCCATAGAATAAGCAAGAATCACAGAGTCTATCATTGTCAGGTGATTGGGACACACTATCCAGGGACCCCTGTGTTGTTTAAACAAGTTCTGGACCACCTTCCTCGTTTTGTTCAAGTCCCTTACTGTGTACCTCATCAGCTCTACAGCAATAAACACAAAGGGGGCAATGATAAAAATAGACAGGTGTCCCATAACGTGCTGCAGGTACAGGAGAAATTTTGCTGTCCAGTTCATGAATTGTCCTAATTTAACTTACCATGAATTACATCCACAGCATCCCCGATGGTCCGGATCTGATCGGCATTATCATCATCGATTTCAATGCCAAAGACATCTTCGCACTTGATGATCACATCTACCAAACGCGCGGAATTGACCTTGAGATCATCGAGTATATGTGTATCCTTTGTCGCGTTTTCCAGCAAAGCCGGATCTTTTACATAGGGTTTGAGGATATTAACCATCTCTTGAAAAATCTGTTTTTCGTCCATTCTTTTTCTCCTTACAATCTTTGTATTTTACAACTTAAAACTCGAAACGTAATTTATTCTTCCCACTTTTTAAAAATAAGGCAGCTGTTCACATCTCCAAAGCCGAAGCAGGCCTTGACCATGATTTTTAACTCCGGGTATTCCATGACTTTGTGAGGAATTTTATCCGCAAACGCCTCAATTTCGGGATGCACATCTTCACAGTTGACAGATGGATGCAAAAACCCTTTATGCAACTGCAAAACAACGGCAACACTCTCGATGGCTCCTGCTGCTCCGAGACAGTGACCAATCATCGATTTGGTAGAGTTTGTATACGGAAAATCCTCAGGTCCTCTATTGAGAGCTCGCGACCAATTGCTTATCTCATACGGATCGGCAAATGTCGCCGTCAGATGACCGTTGATTGCGTCAATTTCATCGGATGATATGCCCGCGTCAGCCACTGCTCCTTTGATACAGCGCTGGACCCCTTCCGGGTTAGGCGCAGTCATGGAACCGCCGTTGCGCTGACCGCCGCTATTAACAATACCGCCAAGTATTTCCGCGTAAATCTTTGCTCCCCTGTCAAGAGCTGTTTCCAAATCTTCAAGAACCAGAACGGCCCCTCCCGCTCCGGGAACAAAGCCGTTTGCCGAGGCGCTCATCGGGCGGGAGGCTTGCTCCGGCTGATCATTGAACTTGCGCGCGATGACACGCATGGAATCGAATCCGGCCCATATATAAGGAGATGCCCCTTCAGAACCACCAGCCAGCATCCGTTTTGCCTGCCCCGTTCGTATCCTCCACATTGCATCTACAATAGCCTCTGTCCCCGTGCTGCAAGCGGCGGAGTTTGACGTGGTCTGATTTCCAAGTGCCAGCAGCCCCCCTACACGGGCGCTTGTCCCGCTGTTCATGACCTGCTCGACAATCCGGCTTCCCATGCGTCTAACTTTCCCTTCATTGACCATGGGAACAACCTTTTCCGCAATCGTATCCATACCGCCGATACCGCACCCAAGAATGGCGCCGGTATCCCAGTCTACCTGGTCGTTCTCGTCAGACCAGTCAAATCCCGCGTCACGCCATGCATCGACAGCAGACACGGATATATATCCGATATTATCGTTTAGAGACATAAGCTTTTCGTGGTCAAAATAGCTCTTGCGAATATCATCAAACCTCTCCGGCATGCCCCCTATCTGACAGGAAAAATTTAGTTCCTTCAGCCTGGGAATGAATTGGATTCCTGACCGCCCCTCGCGCAGAGCCTGTTCAAAATTGTCCAGCCCATGTCCGTTCGGCGCCACAACTCCCATTCCTGTTATAACAACTCTATTTTTCATTGATATCAACTCCCCTTCCGGTCAGTATGCCATAACAGACAGCTTCTCCGTTTTCCCTTTCCATACTGACCTTCGTTTTTAAATTTCCTCTGCGAAGATAGATTTTTTCACCCTTAACAATAACCATTTCTCCCGGACTCACGATACCGTTGAACTCGCAATCATCAACCATGGCAAAAAGGGTAACCAGCCGCTTAATTTGATCGAATGACATTCCCTGCCGCATGAGCTGATATATGCCGAAGGCAACAACCCCTGTCTGGGCCATTGTTTCAATCAAAATAACCCCCGGTGTAACGGGCCGGCCAGGGAAATGTCCCTTATAGAAGGACTCATCGTCCCGGAAGCGGTATGTTCCGATAATATGCCCCTCATCCATTTCCATGATGTCATCGATAAAACGGAACGGTTTCTGTTGAGGAACCAGAAGAAGCACATCTTCAATCGTTTTTTTATCAGCCGCCATACAGCCCCCCGTTAACGTGAATGACACTTCCCGTAATGTAAGTTCCCCTGCCGGCAAGAAAGGCCACGACATCGGCCACTTCTTCAGGACGGCCCATCCTTCCAAGGGGAATATTCTCAAGAATCTTTTGCTGGACGTCATCCGGAAGACTCTTCGTCATAGCCGTATCAATAAATCCCGGGGCTACCGAATTGACAAGAATATTCCTCCCCCACAATTCCCTCGCGAGAGATTTGGTAAAGGCATCAAGCCCCGCTTTTTCCATAGTGTACGGGATCTGTCCGCCATTGCCGGTATGCCCGACCACACTGGAAATATTGATGATTCTTCCGCTGTTACTGCGGAGCATGAAAAGGCGCAATATTCGTTTGGTCAGGTACCAGGCACCGCGCAACGTTGTTCGCTGTGAGTCAAATTCGCCGATCTTCATCGAATTAATATCGCTGTTAACCGCAATTCCGGCATTGTTGACCAACACGTCCACACGACCGGCTATACCCTTGATAGACTTTGCCATCTCTTCCACTTCATCCACATCGGCCAGATCCGCTTTCAAAAGAAATCCTTCTTCTATTTGAGACAGGACATCCTTTGCCTGGGCTTCACTTCTCCGATAATGGATACCTATTTTAAATCCTTCAGCAGAAAGGACCCTGCAGCACGCAGCGCCTATTCCTGTTCCGCCTCCGGTAACAATGGCAACGGGCTTATCGTCCGGGGTTTCGGGTTTCGGGTTTCGGGTTTCAGGTTTCATATTCATTTGTTGTTTGATTCCCTTTATTACGACTTTAGACTTCAAACTTTAAACTCAAGCAGTTATATCTCTCTCTTTATAATTCCACCCCTTGAATTGGGTGACATCTTTGGATAATCGGGGTAGACAATTCCCCTGAAGATTCCCGTGCGGGCATTTTTAATGGTCATTATCATTTCATCATCCACGAACACCCTGCCGTCTCCTATGACAATGCTTGAACCCGAATCCTTAAGATGGGAAAAACGTCTCACGTCAATTTCATAACGAACCTTTTGATTATATGGTCGTATCTGCCCGTTGAAGAAGATTTCCTCGCAGCCCAGCGCCCTGCCGCCGCCTAATCCTCCCCTCCAGCTACAGTAAAATCCCAGCAGTTGCCAGATTGCGTCCACGCAGAGGCAACCGGGCTGTACGGGATCTCCCGGCATGTGACACTGAAAATACCAGGCATCCATCCTTATGTCCTGCTCGGCGATAATAGACCCCTTCCTGCCGTCACTTTTTATCGAAAGGATTCGATCCACCATGAGAAAAGGCGGGGCCGGCAAGCGGGCGGCAAAATTATCAGGAGGGTCATCAACCAATCGTCCGTAAGCAAAAGCAATCAGATCATTCAGTTCAAATTTTTCGCTTTTTATAAATTCAGAGTATTCCATTATTTCCTCACTTTATACAGTGATCCCGTGGTTAGTGAACAGTGAACAGTGAACAGAAGAAAACTGACCACTGACCACTAACCACTGTATCACTGAATCTTCAGCATCGTGTGAACCCAGGTAAGCCCCGAGCCAACCATGACCAATGCTATATGATCTCCGGGACGAAACCTGTCCCAGCTCTGGCTCAGGACACATGGAGCGCTTGAGCCTCCAGTATTGCCGTAATCCACAACATTGTGCCAGTGATCTTCTTCAGAGATACCGCACCTCTCACATACGGTTTTCAGCATTCCGAAGTTTGCCTGATGCCCCACAAATTTGAATCGCCCTGAATTTATTTGGTAAATTTCCTGTAATTTTCTGAGAGATTCTGTTGTCTTACGAATGGCAAAACCCTGAACAGCGCTTCCGTTCTGTCCGAAGTGTCCCATGCGGGAGATACACACAGCGTCCCACGATAGCGGGTTCGAATCAGCAAAGAACGCCTCAAATACCATTTTTGAAGGAACTGAGGCAGACACAACCGCGGCACTACTGCCATCACCAAATAACGGAGCCACCTTTCTGTCAGAATAGTCAACCGAATGCGTAAAACTCTCAGGGGTGACAACCAAGACGTAAGGCGGAAGCGTTTCCGGTTTCATATCGGACAAAAACTTGATCTGTATTCCAAAGGTTGAACATGCGGAATTAAGATCAAAACAGGGAACATCCATTCCCAGTTCTGCCGCCACGGTGGCGGCCTCGGCTGGTGTCACATGATCTGGTGTCGAACTTCCGGATACAATCATTCCCACATCTTCAAGCTTCACGGCAGCGCGTTCCAAGGCCAGACGCGCTGCAAGGGCTCCCGTTTGCGCATTCGTGTACAGACTCGCCTCAAATGCTGCCCGGGGATCTCTGTTTTTTGTAGTTTTTATATAATCCAGGGGCAGGCTCGTGCGGCGGGTACGTATCCCAACACGCTCCAGGATCCACTCCTCACTGCTTCCTATATCCAGTTCTTCCAAAAACCGGTTTGTAATCACACTTTCGGGGTGAAAGTGACCTAACCCATGAAGATACAACATTTTTATACCAGCTCCCGCCCTATAATCATATCCTGAACTTCTCTCACACCTTCATATATATCGATGATCTGGGCATCACGCACCAGTTTGGATATCTCGTATTCTGACATGAAGCCGTAACCACCGTGAAGATGCAGCCCCTCTTTTGTGCAGAAAAGGGCTGCTTCCGCCGCAACGTTTTTCGCCAGAGAGGCATAGATGCTCCTGTCATCGGCCTGTTCCTGAACCTTGAATGCCGCCTTCATCAGGGCAAGATCGGCCAGTTCCACTTTTTTCCACATCTTGACCAGCGTGTCTCTCGCTACGGGCATATCGCAGATCCTCTGCCCGAACTGCTTGCGCTCCTTCGTGTATTCCAGCGTAATATCAAAGGCCCTTTTTGCAAGACCGACACCAATCGCCGCGACCATGGGCCTTGCGTAATCGAGGACATCAACGGCATATTTGAATCCAAGCCTTCTGTTCCCGATGATTTGATGATCTTCTATAACCACGTCCTCAAACTTTACCGTTGCCGTATTCGAGAGGCGCTGCCCTAATTTATCTTCCGGCTTGCCCGTTATAACCGTACCTCCTCCTGGTAAGACAATCTTCCTGGCATCGAAAGGCTGAGAGGTAACTTTCCCGTCCAGAATAGAATCGCTGGGAATAATTACACAGGCCACCATAAGGCTGCCCGGTTTCCCGACCTTGCAGAACACCGTAAATTGGGAAGCGTAAGAAGCATTTGTAATAAAACACTTCTCCCCGTTCAGGACATACTTTCCATCATCTCTCTTTTTTATAAATGTAGTCATGGCCAAATTATCAGACCCTGCACCCGGTTCTGTCAGACAGAAAGCTGAAATTATTGGAGTTTCGACAAAGGGCTGGAGAAAGGCGTCTTTTTGTTCCTCCGTTCCATTCTGTGCAATGACGATATTGGCAAGATCGTTGCACATGGACGATGTTGAGATTCCGGTGTCACCATAAGATAATTCCCTGACAATCAACGCCGTTGAAACAATATCTATCTCATACCCCTTCACCGATTGGGGAATAGAAAGATTCAACAGGCCGACCTCCCATGCTTTTTTGATTATATCAAAGGGAAAGGCATGGTTTCTTTCCATCTCCATAACCTTCGGTGTTATTTCGTTTCTGACAAATTTTCGAACCGTTTCCATGTACATCTGCTGATCATCGGTAAGATCAAAATTCATGTTTTATTCTCCTGAAAAATTTACAGTACCCCATCAGGCTTCCACCTGTTCGCTGATATAAATTCCGCCGAGTCGGGATAGTTTAAAACACGTTTATCTTTTTATAAAACGGGAGTGGGCGAGGGTTGAAAACCACTTGTTACGCGTCGGTAAAAACTTCTTTAGAGCGCCACGGCTTTTTCAAACACCCTCTGCGCTGCTGAAAATGTCGTAATCGACTGGCATGCCAGATCTATGGTCTTGAAAAACCCTCTGAGGGGACGTCCCGGCCCTATTTCGAAAATTGAATTCGCCGAGGCGGCAAGGGTCTCCATGTTTTTTCTCCACTGTACCGTGCCTGTTATCTGAGACACCATTCTCTCAACAATTTCACTTGGGTTGTCCGAATGGAAAAGACCGGTAAAATTTGAAGTTACCCTTTTTGCGTTGGCAGGTTTTATTTTTGCTTCTATGTTACCCAATATTTCCCCAAAAGCCTCTTTTATCGCACCCATAAAACGACTGTGAAAGGGGGCACTGACATTCAGGGGGATAAAACGAAAAGACTGGCTGTCGCCTACAGATTCCTTAAGCCTCTTTTCCGTTTCGGACATTGCGATGGACATACCGCTTACGACAACCTGGCTGGTAGAATTATCATTTGCAATGTCTATCGGGAGTCCGTCCAATGCGCTTTGTACTGCGCCCATATCCAGATCTTTTGCTACAATCGCAGCCATACCTCCCGTTCCCACAGGTGTCGCGCCTTGCATCAGACGTCCCCGATCCCGAACAATCTTCAGAGCTTCAGAAAAAGGCAGAACTCCCGCGGCAACCAGAGCCGTATATTCGCCCAGGCTGTGCCCCCCGAAATATTCAGGGGCAAAATCAAATAGAAATTGAAGCCCGCGAAACATGGCAATTTCTGTGGTAAGTATGCAGGGTTGAGCATATTCGGTCAGATTAAGTCTTTCGTCTTCGCCAAAACACATGGCAGCAACATCCCATCCCAGAATTTTCGAGGCCTCAAGGTAGGTGTCCCTGCTTACCGGGGTGTTATCATAAAAATCTTTCCCCATACCGGAACGCTGAGAGCCCTGACCGGGGAAAACAACCGCTGTAGTTTTTTGATTCATCGTAAACAAATTCTCCTTTTTGCTGATTAAGCACAACTCCACGATGTTTACATTCTGAGCATCATCCATGCCAGCAACAGAAATAAATCCTGTCCCCTTACAACACCTTGAGATACTTATGGATTCATATATTAAATATTTTGAGTACACGGCAGAAAGGGGTTGCGAAGTGCGTAGTTATGTTCCCACAGGGAACTGTTTTACGCACTGATCCAGCAGAAAAATTTCTGCCCTTTACAACCAATTTTTACCATTGCCTGATCATCCCGAAGTGTTATAATGGGTTTCTATCGAGGTTTTTCTTCTCTCTGGTCTATAGCAGCACATTGTCTCAGGGGGGTATCGCTATTTATACAATCTTGAGGATGCCATAACGACTGAAAGTTACCACTTTATTTTTAGCTGGTTGCAAGTTTTATAAATGGATCATATTTGATTGGAAGATTATGGAAACCTTCGCCCTGGCGGCAATCAGTCTTACAATTTCGATTTCTCTGTTCATCAAGCAAAAGAGGTCTCCTGCCCAGCTCTCTTTTGCCTTCCTGTGCCTTGCCCTGTTTCTTCAAAAGACCGGGACATTTTTCTACGGGATTTTTGACGCTAATTTCTGGAAATCCATCAGCTATCTGGGGGCATTATCAATTCCGCCATCGCTGATTGCCTTTTGCCATTCCTTTTTAACCCGGCAAAAGTTCCCTTCAAGGAAAATTGTAATATCAACCGCGTCCAGCAGTTTCCTGCTTGCGGCCATTTGTCTCACGCCGTGTTACGGGTGGTCTTATCTGAATCTCGTCTTTTACCTGTATATCGGTTCCGCCATGATTTACTGCTACATAGCGCTTATTGATTCCATTAAAACGAAGGGACCGGATGTAGAAAAGGAGAGGTTGGTTTATATAGCCATTGCCTGCGCCCTGGCGGCAGCTTTAAGCGTTTCCGATATATTTCACTGCTATGGCTACAGGATTCCCGCCATGTCCAATATCGCGATAACCGTTCTGATCTACTTCACTCTGATAATCATAACCCATCCCCGCCTTCCGGAGCTTCACGAAATTATGGTCAGAGCCCTGATTGTCTTTGTCCTTGTGCTGTTTGTGACCATCACCCTTTACCTTATTACAGGTCTGTTCGGAAAAAATACAATCCTTCCGTTAAACAGTGCATTGATGGCATCTTTTATAATCGTTATTTTTATAGATCCGGTCAAACTGATCTTGAAGAAGACTTCAGACCGTCTCTTCTTTGAAGGCAGGGACGTATCTGTGTCACTTTATGCCATTGACGAAGAGATAGAAAAAGAAAAATCAATGCTCCTGGAGGAAATGGCAACCGGTCTTGCCCATGAGATACGCAATCCCCTGAGCTCCATAAAGGGCGCCGCCCAATACCTCAAGTCAGAGGCGGGATCCGCACAGAACCATAAACTTCTCGGTATTATAGTAGAGGAAACGGACAGATTGAATAGCGTTGTGTCACAGTTCCTCAACTATGCCAGCCCTTATTCGATGAATGCGGAAGTGCAGGGCATAAATCGTATCGTGGACAAGGTTATATCACTGATCAAGGCAGCCGGTTTACCTGAAAATATAGTTATTGAAAAAAATCCAGCCCCTGATCTACCGGACGTAAAGGTGGACGGTGAACAAATGATACAGGTTGTCCTGAATATAGCGCTTAATGGCGTTGAAGCAATGCCCGAAGGCGGCATCCTGAGCTTTGCAACTGCCAGAATCGAAGATGGTGGAGACAAGGCTTTAGAAATTGCCATCCGCGACACGGGTTGCGGAATAAGCAAGGATGAGCTAAGAAACATTTTCAAGCCCTTTTTTACAACAAAGAAAAAAGGGGCCGGGCTTGGCCTTTCCGTATGTCAGAGGATTATAAAGAACCACGGCGGCCGTATAGATGTGGAATCAACCCCCGGCAGTGGAACGGTCTTTTTCATAAGAATATGATTCGCTTAAATACCTTGACAGGGAACAAATCACGTAATAATTATTCCGGGTTGTAAAAATCAACTCAAATAAGCCGAATATGAAAAAGATACTGATAGTTGACGATGAACTAAACATGCTTCTTGTTTTAGAGGCCATGCTTAAGAGGGAAAAGTACGAGGTCGCCACGGCATCCGATGGTCTCGAAGCACTCGAGGTGCTTAAAAACGGCGATGTGGCTGTCGTTATTACGGACCTCAAAATGCCGAAACTCGACGGCCTCGGCCTTTTGAATGAAATAGGAAAAGATTACCCCTCAATTCCTGTGATTGTCATTACCGCCCACGGCACCATAGCAACAGCGGTAGAAGCACTGAAAAAGGGGGCATTTGACTATATTACAAAACCATTCGACCAGGATGACCTGAAAAACATCATCAGCAAGGCCTTTAAAACCAACGCCTTGAATGAAAACGAACCGGTACTGTCGTCCGATGAAATAGACCGCCATGACATTATAGGCTCCAGCGAATGCATGGTGGAGATGTATGATCTTATTGGAAAAGTAGCTCCCACGGCCACAACCGTCCTGATTACGGGCGAAACAGGCACAGGGAAAGAACTCCTCGCCCGCGCAATTCACAGAAACAGCCCCCGCAGAGACAATCCCCTTATTAAAATCAATTGCGCCGCTATCGCGGAAAATCTGCTGGAGAGTGAGCTTTTCGGCTTTGAAAAGGGGGCCTTTACGGGCGCAATTCACAGAAAACCCGGCAGGTTCGAACTGGCACACACAGGCACGCTGTTTCTTGATGAAATCGGGGACCTGCCGAAGGATATGCAGGTAAAAATCCTCAGGGTTATCCAGGATCAGGAATTTGAAAGGGTGGGCGGCCTCCGGACAATAAAAGTTGACGTAAGGCTTATTGCAGCTACAAACAAAAATCTCCTGGAGGAAGCAGGGAAGGGAAAGTTCAGGGAGGATCTGTATTACAGGTTGAATGTATTTCCCGTAAAGCTCCCCCCGCTGAGGGAGAGAAAAGCGGATATAGGTACACTTGCCGACTATTTCCTCAGCAAATTCAACAAAAAGCTCAACCGCGGGATAGAACATATCGGTCCGAAGGCAAGAAAACTTCTTATAAATTATGGCTGGCCGGGAAACATCAGAGAACTGGAAAATCTCATGGAAAGGCTTGTGCTGCTGGCCGCAGGCAATACCATAACCCTTGAAGATATTCCTGAGGAGGTGCGATTTCCTGTCGCGACTGAAATGGCAGGCGGTCCCTCCGAACCCAAAAGGTCTTTCAAGAATATTCTTAAAGGCAAAACAGAAGAGATGGAAAAGGACATGATTATAAAGGTCCTGAAAGAATGCGGTCGAAATGTCAGCAAGACCGCCCTGCAGTTAGGCCTCAGCAGAAAGGGTCTCCAACTGAAAATGGCAAAATACAACCTGCGAAGACAGGATATTTAACGAAAAAAGAAGAATGGAGGGACCGCATGAAGACAGTCGATTTTTCTCTGGAGGGGAAGATTGCCCTGGTTACGGGCGCGAGCAGAGGTATCGGTGAGGCAATTGCCATGACACTGGCGGAATACGGCGCGCAGGTTGTCCTTGTCAGCAGAAAACTGGATGCGCTCAAGGATGTAGCGGAAAAGATCGAAAAAGCAGGAGGGGTCGCCGCACCGGTTGCATGCCATATGGGGGAACTCGATCAGATAGGTGACCTTTTCAGGGAGGTAAAGGACAGGTTTGACAGGCTGGATATCCTTGTAAATAATGCCGCGACCAATCCCTACTTCGGCGATATGATGGGGGCTGATGAGGGGGTGTGGGATAAGACCAATGATGTTAATCTCAAGGGACCCTTCTTCATGATACAGCACGCCGCGAAGCTTATGACCGGGACCGGGGGTGGGTCCATAGTAAACGTGGCATCGGTGAACGGCATAAGCCCCGCGCCCTTTCAGGGGATCTATTCCATTACGAAGGCAGGCCTGATAAGCATGACAAAGGCCTACGCGCAGGAACTCGCGAGCGCGAATATCAGGGTAAACGCGCTCCTTCCCGGGCTTACAGAGACAAAATTTGCCGCGGCGCTGTTTTTAAATGATGATATCTACAAATACGCGATAGAAAAGGTGCCCATGAACAGGCACGCGCAGCCCCTGGAAATGGCGGGGGCGGTACTTTATCTCGTATCCGATGCCGCATCCTTTACCACGGGGACATGCATCACATGCGACGGAGGAATGCTTATCTGAGCGTCACTGACAGGAGCGGCGTATCCCCTCGCCGCCGTGTCATATCTGATTCTCCTGTGTCATCTCAACGCATTTTGTCATAACGAACTTGAGAAAGATGTCACAGGTATCCCTCCATCCTTCACACCGAATATGGCGCGCAAGGTCTTCAGGATCGGAGTAGTTGCATCCGCACAGCGTATAACAGTCCGTGCTTCCGAATCTCTCCAGAAAATCACGGTAGAGGCTTTCCACCCCCCCAATGGCCCTGTCCCTTTCGGACGCGTGTTCCTCCGGCACCCCGGCTCTGCCATTCCCGCATTGAAGGCCGATGGCCGCACTGCATCCTATCAGGAGACCGCAGGTCGTCTGTCCCGTCGATATGGCACCCATGTATCCGGCCGTAGCCCATGAATAGGAATTTTTTGGGAGATCCCACATGTCCTGCAGACCCTGCAGGGTGGCCTCTGCTCATGTATAGAGATGCATCCTTCTGTATGCCCCGGCAAGGACCTCGTCAAACTTATTTTGCTGTTTCATGCGGTTTTCCTCTCTCAGGCAGTTTCTAAGGAATCAAGAATAAATAAGTTATACAGATTGCGCCGTAATTTTGTTTGTTTTCAAGGCGTGTTGAAGCGCGCATAACGAGTTATGTAAGCTTTGACACAACACAGAAAACAAGCAAAAGGACAAGCAAGGTGTATGAGTTATTTATGCTTGCTGACTAACACTTTTTCTGAACTTTCCCGCTTATTCTGCACCCAATCCCCTTCAGGTTGGGTGTGCCGTATTCTTTGCCGAGTTTTTCCGCAGAGGTAAGCATATTAAGGTTCGATTTTTCCCACCCATACCGAGTCTCCGGCGACTCCTCGGGAAACCACCACCCATGAGATGCACTAATAATCCTCGGATCGACAGTATAGGTCAGGGCGGCAACTTGTGTTATCTTGCCGTTCCTGGTTTCAATAATTACCTCATCACCATCCTTAATACCATACTTCCCGGCCGTCTCTGGATGAATCTCAACCTTCGGGTGCGGTCTCATCTTTCTCAACTTTTCGACCCACCTGTAGGATGAATGGAGATAATAGCGACTCTTGGAGCCCGTTAGCAAGAGCGGATAGTCGGGGTCATCATCTTCCGGAAGACCGCTGAACTCGGGCAAAGGCTTCAATCCGAATTTCTCAGCCGTGCTCAACTTTAATTCCACCTTGCCGGTAGGAGTTTGAAATCCCTTTTCTTCGTAAAACTTGCATCTGTCAGGACCTTTCAAATAACCCTTTTCAACGAACTGGCTGTATGTGAGACCGGCCGGCCTGACAATATCTTCCAGAAATTCTTCGTAATCGTCATGCCATAATTCCGGTGGACTAATGAGCCTGCCCAGTTCATTCATGATTTTCATATCCGGCCAGCATTCCTCCGGGGGATCAACCAGTTTAGGTCGTGCCAGAATAAAACCGTGGCCGATACCGTAATGGCCGATATCGTTAATCTCGAACTGGCTTGCAACGGGCAGGACAATATCCGCCATGGCCGCCGTAGGGGTCATAAACAGGTCGGCAACTGCAACAAAATCAAGCTTCTTGAAAGCCTCATAAGTCTGGCGGCTGTCAGCGTAAGACAACATTGGATTGGAACACATGGCATAGAGCCCTTTGACCGTATAAGGGACATCTTCGAGAACGGCCCTTTTAAAGAACGACGGAGCGACAGTCATCAGTCTGGGAATAACGTGATGATAAGCGCTGATCATTTCCTTCCTCTTGTTCGGGATAAGATCGGCACGGACAAATGGTCCCAGTCCCATTATTTTCGGGTCATGGGCAGCGACATTACCGCCCGCGACATCAAGATTACCCGTTATCGCCATTAAACAAATCAGCGCCCTTACTGTATCAAAGGTATGTATATTGTGTTCGATGGGATTCCCCCACTGGATAACGGCCGGCTTCGATGTCGCGTAAAATCTTGCCGTCTCTCTGATGAGATCGGCAGGAACCCAGGTTATTTCGGAGACTTTTTCAGGTGTATATTGTTTGACATGTTCCGCGAGATCCTTAAAACCATAAGTCCATTTTTCAACAAACTCCTTGTCGTACAAGGATTCTTCGATGATGACGTTTAAGAGTGCCAGGGCAAGGGCGTGATCCGTTCCCGGTCTTATTTGAAGCCATTTCTTCGATTTATCAACCAGATCGATCTTTCTCGGATCAACGACAACCAGTTCTGTCCCCTGTTTCAGCTGTTCCAGGAGCAGACTGCATATCTCCCCCTCTTCATTCGTAGAAGTTATATTGCTTGCCCACAGGATGACCAGTCTGCTCTGGTGATGAAGGTCCGCCACGGGATAAAACCCGCATGTATGGACACCCGTTATCTCACGAGGGGCATGACACACATCCTGGGATGCGATAACATTGGGGGAACCGAAAAGATTGGCAAGGCGGATCAGGACAAAGTGCTCCAGCCCTTTGGGCATTCCAACACCAAAAGCAACTCCCTTTGCACCATATTCTTCTTTTATTTTATTCAGGTTTTCAGCCGTGTATTGAAGGGCCTCTTCCCAGGAAATCCTCTCCCATTTTCCCTCGCCTCTTTTTCCCACTCTTTTTAAAGGATATTTAAGACGATCAGGGTGTGTGAGACGATCAGGTGATGCCACTCCCTTGGGACATATATACCCCTTGTTTAAAAAGCCGTCCGGGTCTCCCTTGACTTTCACAATCTCATTGTCCTTCACACCAACCAACAAACCGCATCCACCGTGATCCATTCGCGCGCAGTGCGTTTTCACCCAACGAATATCATTTCCCATTAAATACTTTCTCCGCTTTAGTTCTCTTTCCTCTTTTTTAGCTGTTCTGACTGTTTCGGTTCCTGGCCATCATTCGGCAAAGTCTCTTATGAAAACCAGTTAATTCGAGTCTGACCCCATTTTCCTCCAAACATTCGATAGTCTTTGTTGTCGCTGCTAAGCAAATCATCTTTTTGTAAGTTTACCGTATTCTTCACCCGTCAGAACATGTTTATAGGCGCCATTACTTTCTTTTGGTATGGTCAATTTAAAGTCAACCTGACTTTGAAACAGTATTACATAATCTGAACCGCCAAACAGGAAATACCCGAGCATATCTCACTTCTTGACTGTATTATTTGCCTTGACAGTATCTTCGAAATTAACGGGAGTTATTGTCAAATGTTGTGTATGGGACCATTAGGCAGCGATCCTCGTTTCTTCGATACCTAAGCCTATCCCCATAGTCAAGACAAAAAACAGGGCTGTTTAAGGTGCATAGAGTAAGAAGCCTGTCTTGTTATAGGTATTAATGGTTCTTTGTCATAATATACTTCATAGGGAGTAAGATATCCAAGAGTTTCGTGGAGCCTCTCCGTGTTATAAAAGTTAAAATAGATGGACAGAAGCGAACGTGCTTCTGAAACAGTCTGGTAATCATGGAGATAGACTTCTTCGTATTTCACTGTTCTCCATAGTCGTTCCACAAAGATGTTGTCGTAGAACCGACCACGACCGTCCATGCTGATTTTGATTCCGTCATTCAAAAGAATGCTCGTAAATTCCTGACTCGTAAACTGAATACCCTGGTCAGAGTTAAATATCTCAGGGCATGCGTGTTCGAGGGCTTCCTGCAAGGCATCTGTGCAAAATGCCGTCTCTAACGTCGTAGAAAGCTTCCAGGAGAGGACATAACGGCTGAACCAGTCCATGATGGCCACCAGATAGACAAAACCGTGGAGCATCCTGATATACGTAATGTCAACGCACCATACCTGATTGGGATGGTCAATGGTTAATCCTCTGAGCAGGTAGGAATATTTTATATGCTCCTTGTGGGATTTGCTCAGTCTCGGTTTCGGATAGATCGCTTCAATGCCCATCAACCGCATTAATCGGCGAATCCGCTTAGGGTTGATCTGGTGACACTGCCGTCTAAACCAGGCGGTCATCTTTGGTACCCCGTAAAATGGCGTACGGGTATATTGTTCATCGAGCAGGTTCATCAGCATGACGTTATAGCTGTCATCCCTGTCAGAACGGTAATAGTAAGATGAGCGGGCTAAATACAGCAGATCACACTGCCGGTATACGGGGATCATGGAATTTTCAGTCTCTATCAACATTCTTTTCTCTTTAACGGAGTATCTGTGATTTTTTTTTCAGCCAGTCAAGTTCTACCTTGAGCTGGCCAATTTGCTGGTATAGTTCCGACCGGAGGTCTTCATCATCTTTCTCTTGTTTTCTCCGACGATCTGAAAATAGTCGTGGGAGTTCTTCAAGAAGCTGCTTTCTCCACTGTCGGATCTGATTAGCATGAACTCCAAATTCGCTGGATAGCTGGGCTATGGTCTTTTCACCTTTCGCAGCTTCCAGAGCCACTTTTGCTTTGAATGCTGCATCGTGTCGCTTCCGCAGATTGTGCATTTTGCCTTGCCTCCTCAATGTTTTTGCAGGCTATCATGCACCTTATTGCACTGTCCAGTCCTTGGGGATAGTTATACTATGGGATTTGTTGTCCGGATGTGCTTCCAGTGTTCAGCGGGAAAGTCATAAAACGTTAATAGTACATCCCGCTCTTTTCTCAAACACTCTGCAGCTTTTGGGTATTTGGCGTTATATATTTCAATAAAATCATCAAAGTGTTTCTGCGCTTCATCCTTGTCAGGAGCCATCCATATCTGACGAAGTTTCGTCTTTGCTTTCCCTCTGTGCCAATATAAGTGAGACACTTCCCAACCCATAATTTAGACTATATATATGAGGGTGGAGAAGGAGAAAACTAAATGTTAGAGAAAGAATCAAAGGAACCTCGGGTTATCAGAAAGATGGAGGAAATGTAAGGATTCCGTAGGCCGACTGGAATTTCCTCCATAAAAGAAACAAGAAACATTCAGGTTATCAGAACTGTGCCGGATCCAGAGGTACGTGAGAGAGCAGTTCGTCGAAGATTCACGGCAGAGTATAAACTTCGTATTCTCAGGAAAGCAGAATCCTGTACGAAAAATGGACAGATCAGCGCCCTGTTACGGCGAGAGGGACTTTACTCGACTAATCTCATTACATGGAGACGTCAGATGGGGAAAGAGACGTCTC
>Ga0268281_1000138_pt1 | contig 55816 bp, 49 predicted proteins | sample saktaG_10_FD_190134 | JGI IMG/M metagenome (GOLD analysis project Ga0268281, IMG submission 190134) | Saline water microbial communities from Sakinaw Lake, British Columbia, Canada - sak_2011_5_24_50m | ecosystem: Environmental > Aquatic > Non-marine Saline and Alkaline > Saline ...
TCGTCCTGCCTCCGCCTCGATTATATTCTTTCGGCCCCAACAGTTCTATGCGGTTGCGTAGCTGGCACCTCGCAATCAGTAGTTTTTTCAGTGGAGTCAATCCTTGAATTGTCGAGGATCGTTGTGGACAGATTTAGCAAGAATGACATCAGAAAAGTAGCCAGAGCCTTAGGTTGCGACAACCCCTCACTAGGCAGCCTAAAACTCCTCCATGCGTGCCTTGTTAGCCTTGGAGTCGATAACGAGGTAATCGCGGAGGTCACAGGCCCCCTCGACATACTGTGGCAACTGCGGTCTAGTGGTATTGCCCATTTTGGAGATTCCATTCCAGATGTGAACCTGAGAGAGCACTATGCAGGCTTGGTAACCTCAATCGATAACTCAATGAGACTGCTAGCCGAGTTGATTGAACAACATTACTTCGATATCACGCAAGATGGCCAATGCCTACGTTTTGCCAACGCAGAAAGTGAAAATGAGGCGTGCGTCTAACCACTCGCTGGTGTGCCAAGCAAAGCTGTCATCTGCTAGCTGGCGATAGTCGGGTTGAGCTCGCAGCCGCCAAGTGATATCACGGTTTAGAATTGGAGTAGGAACAATCTTGAAACTCTATCCTGTTCAACACGGTGAGGCCAAGAGCAAGGCGGAGGATCCACAGCGGCCGCTCACTTAACCGAAGATCTCACAATGATTCGTCGAGCTTACCATCCACGAGCCGTTGTCCAGGCTCTGTTCGTCGTTTTCCTGTGGGCCACGTCCTGGGTGCTCATCAAGATCGGGCTGGAGGAAATACCGGCCCTGACGTTCGCCGGCTTGCGATACACCCTGGCATTCTTATGTCTCTTGCCAGTCGTGCTTCTCTCCGGCCAACTGTCGTCGCTTGGCTCGATATCGAGGCGAACGTGGGGCCGCCTTCTTATCCTCGGCCTGCTCCTCTACGCCATCACGCAGGGCGCGATCTTTGTGGCCCTGGCTTACTTGCCGGCCGTGACGGTCAACTTGCTGTGGAGCTTCAGCAGCGTTACGGTCGCCCTGATGGGCATCGTCTGGCTGGCCGAACGGCCGACGCGGTTCCAGTGGCTCGGCGTGGGCCTGGCCACCCTGGGCGCGGTAATCTACTTCTGCCCAGTGGCGCTCCCGACGAGCCAGTTGTTCGGTGTCCTGGTCTCAGTCCTCGGCGTTCTCGCCAACGCCGGCGCTTCCATCCTCGGCCGGGCCGTCAACCGTGCGGGCGACATGCATCCCCTCGTCGTGACCGTCATTAGCATGGGCATCGGCTCGATAGTGCTGCTTGCCACTGGGGTCGCTGTTCAGGGGCTCCCTGAAATCGGTATCAAGGGCTGGGCCATCATTGCCTGGCTTGCCGTGGTCAACACGGCCTTTGCCTTCACCCTCTGGAACCATACGCTCCGCACGCTTTCGGCGACGGAATCCAGCATCATCAACGGCACCATGCTCATCTGGATACCAGTGCTGGCCGTTTTGTTTCTGCACGAACGGGTCACTGCCAAAGAGGCCTTCGGGCTGGCCGTGGCCGGCGTGGGAATGTTGATCGTGCAACTGCGCCAACCGCAGATCGTGACTCGGCTCCTAAGACGACAGCCTGTTCGATGATCCGCCAGCGGCAGCTTATTCGAAGCCTGGAGAGCCAGGGGAATAGAGATACTCATGGGAGAAAACGTCTGGCAAATGATTCGGGATTGGCTTTTGACCAGCGGACTTCGCATCGTCATTATTGTGTTCGGCTGCCTGGTCGGCTACCGTTCTTTACGGGTCTTGACGGCTCGCCTCGAAAGGTTTCTTGCTGGGGCAGCTCCCTCTGGCGAGGCGGCGCAGCGGGCCAGGACCCTGGCCAGGGTGATACACAACACTGCTCTGGCTGTTATGGCCACCATAGCCGGGCTGATGATTCTGCGCGAGCTGGGCCTGGACATCGCGCCTCTTATCGCTGGAGCAGGCGTAGCCGGAGTAGCTGTGGGTTTGGGTGCTCAAACCCTGATCAAGGACATCATCGGTGGGGTCTTCATCATACTGGAGAATCAGTTTGCCGTCGGCGACTCCATCAGGGTTAGTAATATCGCTGGCGCTGTGGAGAAGATGACCCTGCGGGCCACTTTCTTGCGAGACCTGGAGGGGACACTGCACGTCATCCCCAACGGTGAGATGCGCATCGTCTCCAATCTCACAAAAGATTGGTCGCGGGCCGTGGTGGACCTGGGCGTGGCCTACGAGGAGGACATCGGAAGGGTGGTGACCGCTCTAGGACAGATTGGTCAGGACCTGTATCAGGATGAGCAATTCGCGCTCCTCCTACTAGAAGAGCCCACTGTCACGGGAGTGGAGGCTCTAGGCGATTGGACGGTGACGGTACGGATCATGGTCAAGACCAAGCCGGGCAAGCAGTGGGACGTGGCGCGGGAGCTTCGCCGCCGCGTCAAGGAATCCTTCGAACGAGAAGGGATCGAGATGCCCTATCCTCGCCAAGAGGTGCTGATGCGTTCCCTTGCTGAGTAGACACCTACGACCTTCAATTGCACCAACCGGTCTGCCAAAAGCTGCAACGTCCACCGCTTCCGACCTTCCGGTGGTTTGCTATGGGTCAGAGTCTCCAGGATGGCTTCACCTTTTTCATCCAGCCTTTTGCTTCGACCCTGTCGCGGTCGTTCGTCGAGGGCTCCCTCCAGGTTGCCTTCCACAAACCGCTGGCGGCTTCGTTGTACGGTAGATGCACCTGTGTGCAAGACTTCGGCAATCTCGCGATCAGACTTGTTTTCGTCGGCGAGCAATAGGATTCGAGCTCGACTGAGCTTGCGTGCTGATTTCTCGCCGCTCTTGATGAAATCCAGCAAGTATGCACGTTCTTCTCCTGTTAAGTCGACGATGTAGATTTTCTTGGGCATCACTCTCCTCCTGCACAGGCAAGTTCGCCCGTAGTTTACCACAGGAAGAGAGTTTGTCAAAACCTACCTGAAAAGGTATTAGTCTCTTTATACTCAATACTCAGCGTGGGATAGTTCAATTATGGCGTGAAATAGGTTGACACTTTTGGCACCTTGAAAAATTAAATCCGCTGGGCAGCCACGCCAGGGCGGAATAGCTGGTCCAACACCTCCGCCAGGGAAGGTGCATCCTTCACTCCTGCCAGTTCCAGAGGGCTACTGCCTGCCCGCTTGCCTCGCTCGAACCTGTGGTGATTCCAGTAAAGTTGCAGCAGGGCCAGCAACCATTTGGGCCTGCCGCGGTGAATCTGCAAGTAGGGGCGCAGCCAACTGTGCAAGGACTCGGCCAGGCTGGAGGAGCGATGGAACAGCCCCAAGGTATCCCATACGACGCGCACGACTGAGCGTAGGGCTTCTGGGATGTCCGTGTCGATGTTCAGGTTCAACGCTTGACGATGCTGCCAGGCCCAGATGATGAACGCTTCAGTATCAGCATCCAGACCATCGAGCACTGGCGTGAACTGTTGCTCCAGCCATTCCAGGGGAGCAAGCAACTCCGGTATCTTCTCCTGGAGGTGGTCGACAAAGGCTGTGATGTCCGAGTGGTTGAGCTCCTCGATCAGTTCCAAGGTCGCCTCCAAGGTGGCCCTTGTCTCTGCCACCGAGACCATGCGGTAGGCTGGCGTGATGGGCTCCAATGCCTGGCGGATCTCGCTGAGAAGCCAACACCAGTTGTCGAAGGTCTCAATGGCCTGGGCTTCCTCGACCTCCGCCTGGGGCAACGGCACCTTGATCTTGAGACAACGACCACGTCTACGGATGATGCCCCGCGCCTCCAAGTCGGCCCGGTGAGCGCGCTCAGCAGTCTCAATAGCCTTGTAGGCCGCTCCTTCCAGTCGCCGCGTGAGGCGGTGGGCATCTTGCAGGATGTGAAACAGGTCTGGACGCAGTGGAATGGCCAGTTTTGCTTCACGAACACCTGCTCGAAGCCCAGTGCCGCCGTCACAGGCCAGATCGTGGAACTCGATGCCGCGCTCCACCACATCCAGGTAGGTGATGCCCCAGATGGTTGCGTCACGGGACTCCGTGGACGTCAGATTCACCACCAGGAACGAACGGCCGTCTACCAGCGTGAGGCACGGCTTCCGCCCTTGGAAAATCTCGTCCGCTTCGCCCAAGATGGGAAGCGGCACCGTGATCCCCAGGTTGTAGGCCACGGCCTGTTCGCCAGCCGCCGTGAGCGTCTCGCTGACGTAGCCCACCGAGCGCCTGAGGCCCAAGATCAGATCCAGACCCAGCCGGATATTCCGCACGCTACCGGTCAGGGTGGGCAGGATGGCGATCGTTCGGTCTATGAACGCCTTATTCACCGTCAGCATCGTGACCTGGGCAGGCCGGCCGGCATCGCGAGGGAGCAGTGCCTCAACCATGGCATCCCATGCACGGTCTCGTATCTTGTACAATAGCGTGCGAGAGACGCCGTACAGGCGAGCCAGTTCTGAGACTAGCCCCCGCTGGCGATCAGGCAAAGGAACGAACATCTGCAGTGCTGTGTCAGCACGCTGCTCTGGGGTGAAATCGGGGACGCGATACTCTGCCATTGGAACCTCCTGTCAAAGTTAGGTGTGAATGGCTTCTATTATTCCCGAATCGGCCGTTTGTGGCAAGTCTATGAAGTTGTCAAAGTGTCAACCTATTCTGAACCATCCCCTTCGAGGCTTTACCCTAAAAACTTATGGGTCTTTGGGAGTTGGCATGGGTAGCGAGCCGGAGTCCCCAACTTGTTGGGGGTGTGGCGTGGCATCCCCCAACAAGTTGGGGACTCCAACACCGTGACCCTGCGAAATCCCAAAGAGCCAAACTTATGAAATGCACCTCTAGAGCTTTGTAAACGTTGTGTTCGTCATGGAATGAGGTGAGAGAAGTGGCCTGGACAGAGTTGCTTCAACTCCTGAGCGGTTTCCTCAATTTGACCCTGGGCAACGTGGTTATGATGATAGTGGGGGGCATCCTCATCTATCTGGCCATTGCCAAAAAGTACGAGCCGACCTTGCTGCTGCCCATAGGCCTGGGGGCGATCATGGCTAATATCCCAGCCACCGGGATGACCGAAGAGGGCGGACTTTTCGCGGTGCTCTATGAAATGGGAATCGCCAACGAGCTTTTCCCCTTGCTGATCTTCATCGGCATCGGGGCGATGACTGATTTCGGCCCTCTCCTGGAGAACCCCGTCACTGTTCTCCTGGGAGCAGCGGCGCAGTTCGGCATCTTCGGCACGCTCCTGGCGGCCACGCTGATGGGCTTCGGTATCAAAGAGGCGGCTTCCATTGGGATCATCGGCTCGGCCGACGGGCCTACTTCCATTTATGTGTCGGCCAGGCTCGCCCCCCAGCTTCTGGGCCCCATCGCCGTGGCCGCTTATTCCTACATGTCGCTGGTGCCTATCATCCAGCCGCCCATCATGAAGCTCTTGACCACCAGGGAGGAGAGGCTCATCAAGATGCCCTATACCTCTCGGCCCGTCTCCAGGGTCACCCGTATCCTCTTTCCCATCGTCACCACCCTCATCTGCGGGTTGCTGGTGCCCATGTCCACCCCCCTCATCGGGATGCTGATGTTTGGCAACCTGATGCGGGAGAGCGGGGTCGTGGACAGGCTGTCCAAGGGGGCGGAGAACGAACTGGTGAACATCGTCACCATCTTGCTGGGAATAACTATTGGCTCGACGATGACAGCGGGAAGCTTCCTCAATGTGAGAACGATCATGATCGTGGTGATGGGGTTATTAGCCTTCAGCCTGGATACCGCCGCTGGCTTGTTGCTGGGCAAAATCCTATGCGTCCTATCCGGGAGGAGGATCAATCCCTTGATCGGGGCCTCTGGGATTTCGGCCTTCCCCATGTCGGCCCGCGTGGTCCAAAAGGTGGGCCACGAGGAGGATTTCACCAATTTCCTCTTGATGCACGCCATGGGCTCGAACACGGCTGGCCAGATCGCTTCCGTGATGGCTGGCGGACTGGTGCTGGCGTTGTTGGGGGGATGAGGGGTGCAGTTTTTTGACTTTTGACTACAATTGATATACAATTGACTACAATTCGTAGGCAGGAGGCATGATAGTGCTGGAGTTGCTTTTCTCTTCATCGGCGCGAGTCAAGATTCTGGCGCTCTTTCTGTTGAATCCGGAAAGCAGGTTCTATCAGAGGGAGATAGAGGGGCTGGCAGGCCTTCCCATCCGCGCTGTCCAGAGGGAGGTGAAGAAGCTGGAGGCCCTCGGACTTCTCCTGAGGACTGTTGATGGGAACAGGGTCTATTACCAGGTAGATCGAGGGTGCTTCCTCTTTCCCGAATTGAAAAGCATGATCCTCAAAACCGTTGGGCTGGGCTCATTGTTGCGCGAGAAGCTACAGGACGAGGACGGGATCAAAATTGCTTTCATCTATGGTTCATACGCTGCCGATCAAGAGACGACCACCAGCGACATTGACCTTTTTGTGATCGGGGAGCTCGCCAGTAAAGAGCTTCATGCCGCAGTGAAGGAGGCGGAAAAGGTCGCCCATCGAGAGATGAATTACACTTTGTTCAGCCTTGGGGAGTTTCGCCGGAGAGCACAGGCCGGCAATGGCTTCGTGCTGAATGTTTTGGAGGGACGGAAGGTTTTCTTGAAGGGGGATGAGATTGCCTTACAGTCGCTTGCTGCGCAAGGGGAGGATTCGTAAGCATCGCACCAATGTGCAGGAGATTGCCAGCCTGTTCGAGGTAGTGAAGCGGGACCTTGCCGATGCTTCTGTTCCCGAACTCTCCCCCGACCGGAGGTTTGCCACCGCCTACAACGCCGTGTTGCAGGCTGCCAAAGCCATCATGTATGGCGAAGGATATCGGACGAAAGGAAGTGGTCATCACTCGACCACTTTCGAGTTCCTCAGTATCGCCCTGGGGCCGGGCTTTGAGGCTCTTACCGATTACTTCGACCGTTGTCGCGTCAAGCGGAACGTCGCAGACTACGTTGGGGCGGGAAGTATCTCGGAAACCGAAGCCGAGGATCTTTTGGAGGAAGCCAGAACCTTTACCCAGACAGCGCAGGCTTGGATAGAAACGAACTATCCGAGCTTAGCGGGCTGGAAAGGGGAGCAACGATAACCAAGGGCACTCACGGCATGTTTGCTAAGTTCCGCTCCATTCTGTCCGTTAAATCCTGCCAGTCCGCTGTTCCCTCTCAAAAGCGCTTACACCTTGCTTTGCTGCTGCTCATCCTCCTGGTCGCGCTTTTTCTGCGGGTCTACAGGCTGGATGACATTCCCCCCGGTTTGCACTACGACGAGGCCGCCAATGCAATCCTGGCCTCCGACATCGCCAGGGGCGAGGCCCGCCCCCTGTTCATCGAAGCCTACACCGGCAAGGAAGTGCTCTTCTTCTACCTGGCTGGCGTCTCCATGCGCCTCCTCGGTGTTTCCGTCTTCTCCCTGCGCTTAACTTCGGCCTTGATCGGCACACTCACTGTGCTGATCACCTACCGATTGGCCAGGGAGATGTTCGCCAATCAGGGAGCCAGAGCCTCGCGCTGGCTGGCCCTCTTCAGCGCAACCCTGCTGGCTACTTCGTACTGGCACGTCACCCTGAGCAGGTACGGCTTCCGAGCCATCAGCCAACCCTTCCTGCAAGCCCTGACCTTGTGGTGCCTGTGGCGAGGGTTGCGGCGCGGTGTCCTGAGCCTGTCGAAGGGAGGGAGCACCGGCTGGCTGGCCCTGAGCGGGTTGTTCTTCGGGGCGACAGCTTACACCTACCTGGCCAGCAGGGTTTTCCCCGTGGTTTTGTTCCTCGTCTTCCTATCGCTGCTCGTTTTCGATAAGCGCAGCCCTTCGACAAGACTTCGGCGAGCTCAGTCGAGCCGCTCAGGACACCGCCTCAAACGACGACTCTCCCAAATCGCTGTGGTCGTTGTTCCTGCTGCAATCGTCTTCGCCCCGTTGGGTTTCTACTTCCTGACCCATCCTCAAGTCTTTTCCGTACGCATCGGCCAGTTGTCGCTCTTCAATCCCCAATTGAACCAGGGGGACGTACTGGGAACCTTCTGGCGGGCGTCCCGTCTGGCCATCGGCATGATCAGCATAAGTGGCGAACCTCTCTGGCGTTTCAACATACCCGGCAAGCCTGTCTTCAGTTGGCCCCTGTCGGTTTTTCTCCTGTTTGGTCTGGCTCTCAGCCTGAGCAAACTGCTGCGCGGCAGGGATGGGCTGGAGCGAACAACCCACTTTCTCCTGCTCATCTGGCTGCCCGTAATGCTCCTCCCCAGCATCCTGGCTGTGAAAGAGGTGCCGAGCGCACTGCGTTCCGTGGGCCTCATTCCCCTGCTTTTTCTATTGCCCGCTCGGGGCTTGTGGACAGCCGTTTGCTGGTTAGCGGAGGTGATCCCATCCGCGGCCTCAAGGCCCTTTGAGATTTCGCGGGGATACGGTGTTGGACCCCCCAACTCGTTGGGGATGCAGCGCGACAAAACCCAACAAGACTTCGGCGAGCTCAGTCGAGCCGTTGGGGACTCCGGCCTGTTATTCACGCCAACTCCCAAAGACCCAGTCTCAAAAGCTACCCTGCCCGTTGTCGCACTGATCCTCCTGTTGAGCCTCGCCGGCATCGCCACCTTCCGAGACTATTTTGGCCTGTGGGCCAAAGCCGCGCCAGTCTACTACGACAACGATGGCGACCTGGTGGACGCGGCCAGGTATCTCAATCAACTGGATACCGGACTCAAAACTCAAAACTCAAAACTCAAAACTCCAAGCTCAGTTGACCAGGAGATTTTTGTTTCGTCCATACATTATCGCCACCCCACCCTGGCCTTCCTGGCCCGCTCTTATGATAGGATCAAGTGGCTGGTGGGTGGGGAGACCGTGGTCTTCCCCGAAGGGACGGATAAGAGCGTCCTCTACGTTTTCCCGCACTCGGCCAGGTTCGACGAGAATCTACTAGAGGAGTTCTTCCCATCAGGCGCTTTGGTCAACGAGACCCTGGGACCTGACGGCCAGCCTGCCTTCACCGCCTACCTGTTCCAACCGGATCAACTGCCCGAAATCTTACCTCAAAACCCCACGTCCGTCAACCTCGGCAACACCCTGGAATTCCTGGGCTACGACGTATTTGACGTTTCACGTTTCACGTTTTACTGGCGCATCCTGCAACCCTCCGACCGCGACGACTACAGCATCTTCGTCCACCTCCTCGATCAGTGGGGCTTCAGGTGGGGGGAGGCAGGTTTTTTCGATTACCCTTCCGCTCAGTGGAGTCCAGGCGACGTGGTCGTCAACAGGAAAGAGATTGACGTGGAGCCAGGGGCGCCGCCGGGGGAATACGAGTTGCTGGTGGGCGTTTATTCGCCCTCCCTGGACAGCCGCCTGCCCAGGGAGGACGAAGAGGGCAAGGTCGTCGGCACCACCATCTCCCTGGGGCCCGTGATCTTGAGCAAGCCCCAAAAGCCGCCCGTGGTTGAGTCGCTGGCTATCCAGAATCTACGGCAAGAGGACTTGGGTGGCAGGATCACTTTTCTGGGCTACGATAGGGCTGGTAACGCAGTTCGGTCGGGGGAGAGCATCTACCTGACTCTCTATTGGCAAGCCCAGCGGGATTTGGACGAAGATTACAGTGTGGTCATCGGGCTGCGAGGAGAGGGTGGCCCTTCGGCAAGCCCTTCGACAGGCTCAGGACGCAGCTCAGGACGAGGCGACCCCGTTCGCTACGCTCAGGGCATGGTTTGGCCCCTGTGGGCCGACCGCCCGGTGCACGGCGCCTACCCCACCACCAACTGGACGGCCGGCGAGGTCATCAAGGATCGGTACGGTTTGACCATCGGCCAGGACGTACCGGCCGGTGATTATGAGTTGGAGGTTATGCTGCTCAATCGTATCACTTATGAGCCGCTGATCGCCAGCAGCGGCCTCCCCACCATTCCGTTGGGGCGATTGAGAGTCGAAGCCTGGGAGCGCCAGTTCACTATCCCCGCCATCCAGCACCCCCTGGAGGTGAACCTGGGGAACGAGGTTGAGCTTCTGGGCTATGACCTGGACCGCACCTCAGCGAAGCCTGGCGAGAGCCTGCACCTCACCCTCTACTGGCGGGCTTTGACAGCCATGGATGCCAGCTACACCGTCTTCACCCACCTCCTCGACGGCGAAAGCCGCGTCTGGGGTCAGAAGGACAACGTCCCTCAGGCTGGCGCTTACCCCACCACCCTCTGGGTCGAAGGGGAGGTTGTGGCTGACGAGTACGAGATCGTCGTCAAGCCCGACGCCCCGCCGGGGCAATACGTCATCGAGGTCGGGGTGTACCTCCCCCAGTCGGGTGCGCGCCTGCCGGTGTTGGACGAGTTGGGGCAGGTGCAGGGGGATAGGACACTGCTGGGGATGGTAGGGATTCAGCAGTGATCCATTCTTTGAGGTAGGAGATAATGAGAAAGCCATCGAAGCTTTTACGCGAGGCATTACCTGAGATTATTGGTGGCCTCGTCGTACTTGCTGTACAAGCCGTAATTAGCGAGCTGCGCGGTGGAGTCAGCATATGGAATCTTGTTTTTGTTGTAGTGGCTTGTCTATGGCTTGGCTGCGTCTATGTAATTCGTAAGAAAACGCCTCCGCTTGTTGAAGGTGGAGAAGGACAACCAGCCTTCCCCAGATGGCGACGTTTAGCTCTCAGGGGCTTTGTCGCTATCCCTTTGCTCACCGCTGTTACCCTGGGCAGTTGGTGGTACTACATCAATCAGCCACCCGACAAAGTAATCATTACGGTAGCCGAGATCGATGGCCCTGATCCCAAGAAATACCGTGTGACTGAGATCATCTTGAAGAATTTGAGAGATGCACTAGCCGATGAACCGAAGGCACAAGTGAAGTGTCTGGCACAAGCGATAACTGAAATTCAAGGAGGTGGAGAGGCAAGGCGGCAAGGCGCAAACCCGATAGGCACTCGGAACGATGCTACCCTTGCTATTTGGGGGTGGTATGGAGTTACAGAGGAAGCTGTGCAAGTGACTCTCTACTTCGAGATATTGCGAGAGCCACTGAAGCCTCAGCAGATCAGGGTGGAGCGAGGCCCTGTTGAGATAGCACAGCTAAATAGCTTTAAACTGCAAACCGAGCTTTCCACAGAGATGAGCTATCTCACCACCTTCACGGTGGGGATGGTGCACTACATCTCTGGACATTGGGAAAGAGCAAAACACAATTTTACTATAGCTTTAGCTCAGCCAAAAACCCCTCTGGAGACTCTCAGCCGGAGCATAGCTTATTTCTATCGCGGCAATACCAACAGTGCCCTTGGTGATCACCAGGCAGCCATTGCTGACTTCACCGAAGCTATCGAACAGAAGTTGTGCTGTTTAGCCGAAGCTTATAACAACCGTGGGGGTGTCTACTACTGTAAGGGCGAATACGACCTAGCCATCGCCGACTACAACAGGGCTATTGAGTTGAAGCCAGACTACACCAAGGCTTACAACAACCGCGGGAACGTCTACACCCAAAAGGGCGAATATGATCTGGCCATCGCCGACTACGACAAGGCCATCGAGCTGAAACCTGACGACGCCCAGGCCTACAACAGCCGGGGCGTTGCCCACTACTACAAGGGCGAGTACGACCTAGCCATCACCGACTACGACAGAGCCATTGAGCTGAAACCTGACGATGCCTGTGCCTACAACAACCGTGGGCTTGCCTACGACGACAAGGGCGAACACGAGTTAGCCATCACTGACTACGACAGAGCCATCGAGCTAAAGCCTGAGTACGCAGACGCCTACTACAACCGCGGGCTTGCCCACGCCCACAAGGGTGAATACGATCAGGCTATCACCGACTCCACCAAGGCCATTGAGTTGAAGCCTGACTACGCAGAGGCCTACACCAATCGCGGGAGTGCCTATGACTGCAAGGGCGAATACGACTTGGCCATTGCTGACTTCGACAGGGCCATTGAGCTGAAGCCTGACTTGGCCGAGGCCTACTGTGCCCGTGGGCTTGCATACGACAACAAGGGCGAATACGAATTGGCCATTGCCGACCACGGGAAGGCCATTAGACTGAACCCTGATTTTGCCCTTGCCTACTACAATCGCGGCACTGCCTACCTCCATAAGTGCGAATACGATGAAGCCATTGCTGACTTCAACAGGGCCATCGAGCTGAAGCCCGACGACGCCGACGCCTACTACAACCGGGGTTTTGCCCACAAGATGAAGGGTAAGAAGGATGAGGCCATCAGGGACTTTGAGCAGGTTTTGGAGTTGAGTGAGGACGAGCATTGGAGGGAAAAGGCGGAGAAGCAACTCAAGGAGTTGAGGGGGCAGTGATGAAAAAGGCCATCGTTGTGGTTGCTGTGGTCATAGTTCTGATCACGGCCTGGGTTGGATTCAACCCCATTGGCAGGTTCGGGTTCTGCCGCTTTGGGTTGCTGGTCTACAGCGCGGTCCCCTTTCCTGCCGTGGACCTCGTCATCCACGCCAATGGTTTGCCCGCGATAAGAGGGAGCAAGGCGCACTTTGTTGGCCTGGCTGAGATCGACGGACTGCTCAAGGAGAGGCCGGACGTGCTGATCATCGGCACCGGCTACGACAACCTGGTGCGGGTCGAGGAGCAAATGTTGGCCATGTCTGCCGTACAAATCCTACCTCTACCCACGCCCGAAGCCGTGAGGCGCTACAACGAGCTGAGGGGCGAGGGGAAAAGGGTGGCCGCGATCATCCACTCGACCTGCTGATCACGTTTTACAATGTTATCCGGCAGCATTTGCGCTGTCCGCGAGAATCTTACTGTCATTGCGAGGCGACGCTTTTCCGCCGAAGCAATCCCCAAGTAGCTACGTGGAGATTGCTTCGTCGCTCCGCTTCCTCGCAATGACACACACGAGAGTCTGGTTGCGGCTTGGCCGCGCTATGTTTTACGTTTCACGCTCGGAGAACCCATGCATACCTTACCTTTCAACGCTCTCTACTGGCTTCTAGCCCTATGCCCAATCGTCGTGGTGCTGATCCTGATGATCGGCTTCCGCTGGGGCGGATCTAAGGCCGGGCCTGTGGGCTGGCTCACGGCTGTCGTTGTGTCCCTGGCCTTTTTCGGCACTACACCCGGCCTGCTGGCCTATTCCCAGCTCAAGGGGCTGCTGCTCACCTTCTACGTCCTGTACATCATCTGGATGGCACTGGTGCTCTACAACGTGGTAAACGAAGCGGGCGCCATTACCGTCATAGGCCATGCCATCTCCCGCCTCACCGGCGACAGGGTGATGCAACTGCTGATCCTGAGCTGGGTGTTCAGCGCCTTCCTGCAAGGGGTGGCTGGATTCGGCGTCCCCATCGCGGTGGTGGCTCCTCTGCTCATCGGCCTGGGCTTCGAGCCAGTGACCGCTGTAGTGGCTACGGCCATTGGCCATTCCTGGTCGGTGACTTTCGGCGACATCGCCTCGTCCTTCCAGGCCCTTATCGCGGCCACTGGGCTCGGCGGCCCGGAGTTAGCCCCCTGGTCGGCGCTCTTCCTGGGCCTGGCCTGTTTCGGCTGCGGCCTGGCTGCCGCCCATGCTCACGATGGTCTCAAAGGTCTTCGGCACGGCTTGCCAGCTATCCTGATCGTTGGCTCCCTGATGAGCGGAACTCAATATCTACTGGCCACCAACGGTCTCTGGAATCTGGCTGGCTTCGTGGCGGGCCTGGTTGGCCTGCTGGCAGGAGCAGTGGTGGCTCGCTTGCCCCTCTATCGTGCCCCCCCTCAGTCCCCCCCAACCCTTCGCCCCCGCTCAGGGCAGGCTTTGGGGGGGAAGTTCCGCTCCGCTTCAGCAACGTCTACGGCGGCTGGTGACGAGGGTCGCTTGAGCTTGCCCCTGGCCCTGGCACCCTATCTGCTCCTCATCGTGCTGGTCACGGCGGCGGAGCTTTACGGCCCCCTTCACGAGTTTCTCAACAGCGTGGTGATCAGGATTCGGTTTCCAGAGCTCCGCACAGCCTACGGCTGGATAACAGAAGCAGGAACAGGGCGAACCATCAGCATCTTCGGTCACGCTGGGGCTTTGCTGGCTTACACCTCTGTCATCGGCTACTTCCTCTATCGGCGCAGCGGGCACTACTGTGCAGAAATCCTGCGAAGGATCGCGGCCAACACTTTGAGGAGCGCTGTGCCTTCCAGCATCGGCATCGCCTCCCTGGTGGGCATGGCCCTGGTCATGGATCACAGCGGCATGACCTATTTTCTAGCTCAAGGTATCAGCCAAAGCGTGGGGACTGCCTTCCCCTTCTTCTCACCCCTCATCGGGGTGTTGGGCGCGTTCATGACCGGCTCCAACACCAATTCCAACGTCATCTTCGCCCCCTTGCAGAAGCAGGCCGCCGAGCTAATCGGGATCAGCGTTTTCATCATCCTTGCTGCTCAGACGACGGGTGGCTCTCTGGGGTCCATGCTGGCCCCGGCCAAGATCATCGTGGGCTGCAGCACCGCCGGGCTGGCCGGACGCGAGGGGGAGGTTCTCAAGAGGACGCTTCTACCCGGCCTTTTGATCGCCGCTTGCGTCGGGGTGGTGGCCTGGCTGGTCATCTATCTGATGTGATGCGTGAAGTGTGATTTCACGTTTCACGCATCACGAATCAAAGAACAAAGGAGCTATCAATGAACACCCAGGACATCCTGAAAAAGCACGAGCAGTACATTTTCCCCAGCATGATCACTTACTACGAGGAGCCGCTACCCTTTGCACGTGGGGAGGCCCAGTACCTCTACAGCGTGGACGGCAAGAGGTATCTGGACTTCTTCGGCGGCATCCTGGTCGTCAGTGTGGGGCACTGCCACCCAAAGGTCACGGAACGGGTCTGCGATCAAATGCGCACTCTTCAGCACACCTCCACCCTCTACCCCCACGCCAACATGGTGAATCTGGCCGAAAAGCTGGCTCAGATCGCGCCAGGGAAGCTGCAGAAGAGCTTCTTCACCAACAGCGGCACGGAGGCCAACGAGACGGCCATCATGTTGGCCAAGACTTACACCGATGCCCAGGAAGTCATCGCCCTGCGCCACGGCTACAGCGGACGCTCGGCCCTGAGCATGGCGCTGACCGGGCACGCCAATTGGCGCATCGGCGGCACCCAGATCCTGGGCATCAAGCACGCCCACAATGGCTATTGCTACCGCTGCCCCTTCAACCGCGAGTACCCCAACTGCGATCTGGAGTGCGCCTACGACGTCGAAGAGCTGATCCAGACCACGACCTCCGGCCGGGTGGCGGCCTTCATTGCCGAGCCTATCCAGGGCGTGGGCGGTTTCATCACTCCGCCGCCTGAATATTTCCCCATCGTGGTGGACATCGTGCGCCAATACGGTGGAATCTTCATTGACGATGAGGTGCAGACGGGCCTGGGGCGGACGGGGGAGAAATGGTTCGGCATCGAGCACTGGGGCGTGGAGCCGGACATCATCACCTGCGCCAAGGGGATAGCCAACGGTGCGCCGATGGGGGCTACCGTCGCCACGGCCGAGGTCGCCGATAGCTTCGAGGGGCTGACCATCTCCACTTTCGGCGGAAACCCTGTTTGTTGTGCCGCCGCTCTGGCCACGATAGAGGTGATCGAGGAGGAGAACCTGGCCAGCAATGCCCAGGTGGTGGGTGGTTACCTGCGGGAGAGGTTGGAGGAGCTGAAGGAAAAATACCCGCTGGTCGGCGATGTGCGGGGGATGGGCCTGATGCAGGGCGTGGAGCTGGTCCGCGAGCAGAAGGAGCCGGCTCGCCAAGAGATCCTCCAGGTGTTCGAAGCCACCAGGCGGCGGGGCCTGCTCATCGGCAAGGGTGGGCTGTACGGCAACGTCATCCGCATCGCTCCGCCGCTCAACATCGCCAAGGCAGACGTGGATGAGGCAGTTCGTATTCTCGACGAGGCGTTTGCGGAAGTGACGATCTGATGAGGTAACGAGGTAGCGAGTGAATGAGGCACCGGGTCAAAGAAGCCCTCGTTAACTCGGTGCCTCTTTCACTCGTTACTCATCACCTCATTGCCCCATTACTTCCTCGTAGATGTCCTCGCCTGTTTGCTCGGTGATCCAACTCACGGCCAGGCGAAGGTCTTTCTTGAAACCTTTCTCTAACGAAATGCCCGTGGCCTCCCTGACCAGGTGGATGGCCTTGGCGGCGTAGGCGATGATGTAGCGCGGCTCCAGGCGGCTTAAGTCCTCGAAGAAGAAGCCGCAGCTAGTGTACATGGCTTGGCGGTAGTATTGGGCCTCCAGCAAGGTCAACCCCCGTTTTGCTTGTTCCTCAGTAAGCTTTCTGCCGGCCTGCTGAGCCAGGAATGCTTTCCCCCCTATTTCCCCTAGCACCACTCGGATGTAACCATTCCGCAGCCGCCAGGGATCAGCCCCTCACCTCTCGACATCGTCTTGATAGAGCGCGTCCATCTCCTGGGCCAGTCGGTCCAGCGCTTCGCGCAGATGACGCTTCCATTCGCTATCGCCCTGCGTGCAGGTGCATCCCTCCCGCCAACGGGCCATCCCGTGCCCGCAGCTCCACGAGGTGTCATCCACGATTTCAACCTCGGCCACAGGTGGGTGCTGCTGCAAATGGCGGGCCAGGAAGGTCACCTCGTAGCTTGCCTTTGGGGCTTCCTGGTATAGCAAATCGTGCAGGAAACGCTCCCCTCCCCGATGGTGGTGGCCAAAGGTTTCGCCATCGGCAGCTATCAGGCACAGCCCCTCGCCGCCTGACAAGCAGTTCTCAGCAAAGTCCCTGGCACTATTGCTCAAGTCTGAGTTAAAAGCCAGGTGGTTGGATAGAGCTTCATCTCTGAAGAAGACGGCTATTCCATTTCGGTTGTGGCCACGCGACGGCCGCACCCGGTAGGGTCCGGCGCCGTAGAGCTGGCTCTGCGTCTGGTGGGGGGAGAGGATGGTGAAGGCGATGTCCTGGCTGGCCAATACCTCCAGGGTTGCCTGATCCACGGCCATCTCCGGCAGCCACATCCCCAGGGGCCGGTGGCCGAAGCGGTGGCGGAAGTCGGCCACGCCCCATAAGATTTGGGTTTCTTTGTCGCGTCGAGTGGCCAGGGGGAGAATGGTGTGGTTGTAGGCCTGGGCGAGGGCGTTGCCTACGCCGTGGGCCGCCCTGTTGCCAGGCCAAACGGAGTTTTGCACGTCGGCCTCGACGATGCGCTGGTAGGTGGGTGGATCGTGGCCCTCCAGCCAGGCTGCCAGAGTGGGGCCGAGGTTGAAGCTCAATACCTGGAAGTTACCTAGCTCCGCGTTGGGCCGGTAGCACTCGGCGTTGATCTTCTCGTTGAAGTTAGCGAAAGGGTTGGCTCCCTTTTCGGGGGAAATGACTCCGGTGAAGGGGGCCTCTCGAGGGGGCTGGTAGAAGTGTCCGTGAATGCAAAAACTCTTCATTAGTTCAGAACTGACTGGGGTTTGGATAAGAATGCGCACAATTGTGCACTTTTGGGATGCATAGGGTTCAAGAAACCTGGTTCCCTGTTCCCTACTGGATTTCGGACCTCAACACGCCCACAAGATCAAGCCGGGCTCGTAGGGATTGCTCAGGTCCTCGTGATGGGGGAGTATCCGCAGGGCGTAGCCGTAGCGGCCACTGGTGCGAGCGGGAATGGAACCAACGAAGGTGTGGTTCCCATCCCCATTGGACTCCAGCCATTTCATGGCCATAGCTTCCCCCGTTGAGACTTCCCCTTTTGTATCGAGGGGGCCATAATAGAGCTGCACCGTCACGTCATTGGGCTCAAGAGCACCCAGATACACCTGAACTCGCACCTGTAGCTCAGCGCCTACTTTGAGCCTGGCTGGCACCTCCGCCTTCACGTTATCCATCCGGATCTCGGACCAGTGTTCGTGGAGATGGGACTTCCACTGCGCCAGGGCCTTCGCCCGAGTCATCTCGTTTTCGGTCAGGCGCTTGTACCGCTGGGCCGCAGGCAGGTAGAGATGCTCGGTGTACTCGCGAAGCATACGGTTGGTGTTGAAGACTGGACAGATGGCTCTCATGGCGGCCTTCATCTGGGCGATCCATTTGTGCGGAAGCCAGTTGGAATTGCGATCGTAAAACAGCGGCACGATCTCTTTCTCCAGGATTCCATAGATGGCCCTGGATTCGATATCGTTCTGATAATTGAGATCTTCGTACAACTCGCCTCTGCTGATGGTCCAGCCGGTGTCAGGCTGATAAGCTTCATCCCACCAGCCATCGAGGGTACTCATGTTGATGACGCCGTTGGCGGTGGCCTTCATCCCGCTGGTGCCGCTGGCCTCCTGGAGTCGAAGAGGAGTGTTGAGCCAGACATCTGCCCCCTGAACCAGATAGCGGGCAATGGACGTATCATAATCCTCAATGAAGACTATCCGTCGCCGAAACTCCTCCTGGCGGGCGAAATGGACGACCTGCTGGATCAGCTCCTTGCCTGGATTGTCCTGGGGATGCGCCTTTCCTGCAAAGATGATCTGAACGGGGCGAGCTTCGTCGTTCAGGATGCTGGCCAGCCGGTCCGGATCGCGCAGGATCAGGTTGGCGCGCTTGTAGGTGGCGAAGCGGCGGGCAAAACCGATGGTCAGAGCCTCGGGGTCCAGCACTTCGCCTGCCCTCTCTATCTCGGACGGGGGGGCTCCTCGCTTCTTGAGTTGCTCACTCAGCCGTCGCCGGACCACAGCCACCAGGCGCTCCCGCCGCCTCTCGTGGGTGCGCCAAAGCTCCTCGTCGGGGATCTCGTCCACCCGATCCCAGATGGTTCGGTCTGCCGGGTGTGCCGACCAGCGGGGTCCCAGGTAGCGGTCGTAAAGTCCAGCCATGTCCAGGGAGATCCAGGAGGGGACATGGATACCGTTGGTGACCGAGGTGATGGGCACCTCGTCCTCAGGCACCCCCGGCCAGATCCCCCGCCACATTCTGCGCGAGACCTGGCCGTGCAACTGGCTCACCCCGTTGGTGTGGGCCGCCAGGCGTAGGGCGAGGACGGCCATGCTGAAGAGCTCTCGATTGTCCGCCGGATTCTCGCGTCCTAAGGCCAGGAACTCCTGCTGTGATAGGCCAAACAATCTGTAGTAAGGAGAGAAGTACTTGTCCATGAGTTGAGGCGGAAACCTATCAATCCCCGCCGGGACGGGAGTGTGGGTGGTGAAAACGTTGCCGGCCGAAGCGGCCTCCCTGGCCTCCATGAAAGAGAGCCCCTGCTCCTCCATGAGGATGCGGATCCGCTCCAGGGCCAGGAATGCGGAGTGGCCCTCGTTCATGTGGCAGATGGTGGGGTGAATCCCCAGGCTCCCCAGGGCGCGGATGCCGCCGATGCCCAGCATGATTTCCTGTTGGATACGCATCTCCAGATCCCCGCCATATAGCTCGTCGGTGATGTCTTGATCCTGAGGATTATTGGCTGGGATGTTGGTATCCAGCAAGAAGAGAGGCACCCGCCCGACCTGAGCGCGCCACACCTGGGCAGTGACCTGGCGACCAGGGTAATCAACCTGGACTGTCAGCGGTGCTCCGTCCTCCCGCTGCTCCAGGTATATTGGCATGTTGTAAAAATCGTTCTGCGGGTACAGCTCCTGTTGCCACCCATCTGCATTCAGATACTGACGGAAGTACCCCTCCTGATAGAGGAGTCCCACTCCCACCAGGGGCAGGCCCAGGTCGCTGGCCGATTTGAGGTGATCGCCAGCCAGGATCCCCATGCCTCCGGCGTAGATGGGCATGCAGTCAGTGAGCCCGAACTCGGCTGAGAAGTAGGCGATGTACAGCTCTCCAGGTGCGCCGTGGGCTTTTGCATACCAGGTGTTTTGGCTCTTCACGTAGCGGTCGGACCGTTGAGCGATCCGCTCCAAATGGGCCAGGAACCCGTCATCCTCGGCTGCCTCCTCCAGCCGTTCCTGCTTGATGGTCCCCAGCATCAGTACAGGGTTATGGCCGGACTCCTCCCAGAGATCGCGGTCCAGCCGGCGGAAGAGATCAATAGCCTCCAGGTTCCAGCACCACCAGAGGTTGTAGGCCAGGTCTCGGAGGTGTTCCAGCCTGGTCGGCAGAGAGGGGACGACGGTAAAGGTGCAGATGGGTTGCATAGTTTCTTACCTCTAATGTGATGTAGTGGTGCGGACACTCGCTCTTAGCGCAGCCACGCTTTCGGCCACCAATGCTTGGTCATTATATATGCTCGATCCGGCTATCAGCACCGTCGCCCCGGCGCTCACTACCAGCGGCGCGGTGGTCGTGTCTATCCCGCCGTCCACGGCAATGGGTGTGTCCATCCCGCGCTCATCCAGCGTGCGGCGCAGGCGGCGAATCTTGTCCAGTTGGCTGTGGAGGAACGGCTGCCCGCCCCAGCCGGGGTTGACCGTCATCACCTGGATCAGGTCGGCCAGGTCCAGCACCTCCTCCAGAACGCTCAGGGGCGTGCCAGGGTTGAGCGCCACGCCCGCCTCAATATTGAGCTCATGGATGCGCTGCAGCACGCGGTGAAGATGGGGGCAGGTTTCCTGATGCACGATCAGGCGGTCTGCCCCGGCGTTCGCAAACGCTGCCAGGTGTCGCTCCGGCTCGACGATCATCAGGTGGACGTCCAGCGGCAGGCTTACCAGCGGACGCAACGCCCGCACCACGCCCGGCCCGAAGGTGATGTCGGGCACAAAGCTCCCGTCCATCACGTCCACCTGAATGGCGTCAACCCCGGCGGCTTCGACCTCGCGAGCCTGCTCGCCCAGCCGCGCAAAATCCGCAGATAAGACAGAGGCTTCAATAGTGATCAATATGGCCTCCTGCAAGAACTTGTGCCTTTAAGTAGATTGCGTCAAGCGTGAAACGTCAAACGTGAGGGATGATTGACGTTTCACGTTTGACGTTTGAGGTGGCAGACTCCCTCCACACTTGCCACGATGACATCCGTCGCCAGCCCCAGGAACAACCCGTGCCCCACGATGCCGGCACGCTCGCTGAGCCGGGCTGCCAGTTGAGCTGGCTGTGCGATTGGGCCGAAGTTGCAGTCCAGGATCAGGTTGCCCTGGTCGGTTGTGAACGGCGTGCCGTCGCTGCTCAGGCGCAAGACGGGTTGCGCGCCCAGCGATTCCAGATAGGCGGACTGCGAGCGCCAGCCAAAGGGAACGACCTCCACCGGCACCGGCCCGCGGGCGCCCAGCGCGGGTGAGAGCTTGGATTCGTCCACCACGATGATCTCGCGGCGGCTGGCCTGGGCGATGATCTTCTCGCGCAGGAGCGCGCCGCCGCCACCCTTGATCAGGTTCAGGTGAGGATCCACCTCGTCCGCGCCGTCAATCGTGACATCCACGACGGGATGCTCGTCCAGGGTGGTCAGCGGGATGCCCAGCCGCCGCGCATCTTCTTCGACCTGGCGTGAGCAAGGCACGCCGAAGATGTTATGTAGTTGCCCCTCGCGCAGAAGTTGGGCGAGGCGGCGCACGGCGAACATGGCCGTGCTGCCGTGACCCAGACCCACCACCATCCCCGATTCGACGAATTCAACCGCGCGCTCGGCGGCCTGTTGCTTGGGTTTCAAGCTTGTCTACTCCTCAGTGACATCACTGATTATCTGGCCCCAGTCTACCGCCTCGAAATCCGTTGTATCTACGGTCACAACTCGCCTCATGAACAGCCCATCGTCGCCTGCCACGCCCGCAACAGCTCGGCCACGCTCCAGGCCTGGGCGATGCAGCCACGCGGCGCGAAGGGCGGGTCTCCGTCGAAGATCTCGCTGACGCTGCCCAGACCGTGATCGGCCAGGTGGTGGATGAGCGGCTGCAGGAAGGAGCGCGCCAGCTCACGGTCGCCGTAGACGCGCAGGTGGGCGCTGACGAAGGGGCCGATCAGCCAGCCCCAGACAGTGCCCTGGTGATAGGCGGCATCGCGCCGGCGCTGGTCGCCGCTGTAGTGGCCGATGTAGGCCGCGTCATCGGGCGCCAGACTGCGCAGCCCGTGGGAGGTGAGCAGGTGGCGGGCGCAGGCGTTCACCACGCCGCGTTGCTGCTGGCTGGTCAACGGGCTGTGGGGCAGGGAGACAGCGAACAGTTGATTGGGGCGCAGGGCCGGGTCATTGCCCTCCGGCCCGTCGAGTAGATCATAGCAGTAGCCGGTCGTTTCGTTCCAAAAGCGAGCGAATCCGACGCGTGCCTGCTCCGCCAGGGTTTCGTAGCCGTCGGCCGACTCGCCCAGAAGGCGTGCGAAGTCGGCCATGTTGCGCAGGGCGTTGTACCACAGGGCGTTGATCTCCACCGGCTTGCCGATGCGCGGTGTGACCACCCAATCGCCCACCCTGGCGTCCATCCAGGTGAGTTGCACGCCCGGCTCTCCGGCGTAGAGCAGGCCGTCGGCGGGGTCCACGTGGATGTTGTAGCGCGTGCCGCGTTGGTGCCATTCGATGATTTCCTGCAGTAATGGGAAGAGGTCGCGCAACAGCGTGTCGTCGCTGGCCGTGTCCTGAGCCTGTCGAAGGGTGGCGGCGTGATAGGCGCGGAGGGCCTCAAAGTACCAGAGGGTGGCGTCCACGGTGTTGTACTCGGGCGTCTCACCCTTGTCCGGAAAACGATTGGGCAGCATGCCCTGGTCCACGAAATGGGCAAAGGTGCGGAGAATTCGCGCGGCCGCGTCGTAACGACGGCTGACCAGCGTCAGGCCCGGCAGACTGATCATGGTGTCGCGGGCCCAGTCGCCAAACCAGGGGTAGCCGGCGATGACCGAACGGCCACCTGTCCTGAGCTTGTCCTGAGCTAGGCCGAAGGGCTCAGTCGAAGGATCGGTGCCGTTGGGCAGGGTACGGCGCACGACGAACTGGTCGGCGGCCAGCACCAGGTGTTGCACCCAGGCGGGCGCGTCGGCGTGGCCGCTCTGCGTCAAGAGCCGCTGTTCGTGTGCTTGCCGTTCGGCGTAGGCCAATGCACCATCCAGGCTCGGTGTCGTCTCAGTGCTGGCAACGATGGTGAGCGACTCGCCAGGATGCAACACGGCACGAAAGTGGCCGGCGTAGAGGTTGTCGTCCAGGGCGTCCAGCCCGCGATGTTTCTCGATGCTCAGGAAGTAGCCCTGGTACCATTCGTGCTGTGGCGCCACCTCGGCGTGGTCGCTCAATAAGTAGAAGGGCACCGCCTCGTCGAAAGCCGTCACCTGCAGGCCGTTTGCCACCGGTTCAATGCACATCTGCCAGTCACCAGCATAGGTATTGCCGTGATGGGTCCGATAGTTGACGACGGCTTTGACGCTCAGGGCCAGCGGCGCGATGGCTCGGTGCAGGTCGTAGCGAATGTAGGTCGTGTTGAAGCCCTGCTGCATCCAGACTCGCTTTTCCAACAACGCATCGGCACAGGCGAAGGTCCACACCGGCGTCGTGCCCTCCAGGTGGAAACGCTCCAGATGATGGAAGCCGATCGGTTCTACTCCAACCCATTCTCTGCCTCGCTCATGGCGGAGAGTTGAGGTGGGAACAGCCCAGCGATTGGTGAACAACGGATAGGTGTGGCCGTCGTAGGTGGCCGTCTCGTCCAGCCTGGTGAGCAGGAGGGTGCGCCCCAGCGGCGGCTGGAGGGCAGCGACCAGCAGACCGTGGTAGCGGCGGGTGAGCAGGCCGGCCACGGTTCCCGACGCATAGCCGCCGATGCCGTTGGTCACCAGCCACTCCCGCCCGTCCACCAATGCCAGGTCGCCACACACCTCACGTCCGAAATCAATCATGTGATAAGTCATCTGCATCACCTTCGGTGGGTATTCCCGCTCGCCCATACGTTTCCGCGAGCTCGGCTAATCGGGCAATGTGGCCATCGTTGAGTGCGTTGGCAGGCAAACGCCAGGTCCAGTTTCCCGCTGCCTGGCTGGGCATGTTCATACGGGCCTCGCTGGCCAGACTGAGCACATCCTGCACGGGAAATATCGCCAGCGCCGCAACGGATGAGGCCGCCAACCGCATCAGCGCCCACGCGATATCGTCTGGCGTGTAGCCCAGGTAGCGCGTACAGAAAGCCTGCTCAGGCTCAGGCGCGGACGCAAACCACCCGCGAGTGGTGTCGTTATCGTGACTGCCGGTATAGACCACGCAATTGGGTTCGTAGTTGTGTGGAAGGTACGGGTTGGTAGCATCGTCGCCAAAGGCAAACTGGAGGATCTTCATCCCTGGGAATCCAAACCCGTCCCGCAGCGCTTCCACCTCGGGGGTGATCACACCCAGGTCCTCCGCGATGATGGGCACGCCACGCCCTGAGCCTGCCGAAGGGTCACCCAGCGCGCTGAAGAGGGCTTCGAAGAAGGCCGCGCCCGGCCCTTTCACCCAGCGTCCATTGACCGCCGTCTCTTCGCCCGCCGGCACCTCCCAGTATGCTTCGAAGCCCCGGAAGTGATCAAAGCGCACCATGTCAACCTGGTGCAGCGCGATGCGCACTCGCTCGATCCACCATTGGTAGCCCTGGTCAGCCATCGCATCCCAGCGGTAAAGGGGATTGCCCCACAACTGCCCCGTCGGGCTGAAGTAATCGGGTGGCACGCCCGCCACCACCGTTGGATACCCATCTTCGTCGAGGGGAAACAGGTCCTGGTGCGCCCAGGCGTCCGCGCTGTCGTAAGAGACATAGATGGGGATGTCGCCAAAGATCAGGACCCTGTGTTCGTTGGCATAGCGCTTCAACTCGCCCCACTGCTTGAAAAACTGGTACTGCATGAACTTATGAGCCATAATGGCAGGTGTTAGCCGCTCACCCCACGTGGCCAAGGCGGTCGGTTCGCGCTGCCGTAGCTCACGCGGCCACGTGTCCCAGGCCTTTCCGCCGAAGTGCTCTTTCAGCGCCATGAAGAAGGCGTAATCGTGCAGCCAGATGCCGTCGTGTTCGGCGCAAAAGGCGTTGAAAGCAGCCACCTCGGCCGGATCGGCCTGGGTCGCAAACTGTTGATATGCTCCCAGCAGGAGCGGCTTCTTCCAGGTTATCACTGGGCCGAAGTCAACCCGCTCCTGGGGGAAGACAGGCGCCTCCTTTAGGGCCTCGTGCGGGACATAGCCCTCGTGGGCCAGGCGGGCCAGGTCAATAAGCAGCGGATTGCCAGCGAAGGCCGAAAACGTCTGATAGGGCGAGTCCCCGTAGCCCGTAGGGCCTAGCGGCAAGACCTGCCAGACCGTCTGCTGGGCCGACGTGAGGGTATCCACCCAGCGGTAAGCCGTTTCGTTGATCTCGCCTATGCCAAAGCGTCCCGGTAACGACGTTGGATGTAGCAATAAACCAGCGGAACGTTCCAGTTGCACGGCATCTTCCTCGTCTGGGATGAGTAACGGGTGAACGGGTAGCGAGTCAACGAGGGATGTGTAGAGTCACTCGTTACCTCATTGACTTGTCAACTCGTTGACTCCTCAACTGAGCTCCAAAGCCTTGTGATACAATTCTACATACTTCCGAGCCGAGTCTTGCCACGAGAAGTCCGCCCTCATTCCTCGCTCCATCAGGGTTCGCCAGGTGTCTTTGCGGCGATAGGTCTCCACGGCCCGCTTCACAGCAGCCAGGAGTGCCTCTTCGCTGTAGTCTGAGAAGGCGAAGCCACTGCCCTGGCCTGTGGCTGGGTCATAGTCTTGCACCGTGTCGGCCAGGCCGCCAGTGCTGCGCACGATGGGCACGCTGCCGTAGCGCATGGCGATGAGCTGCCCCAGGCCGCAAGGCTCGAAGCGCGAGGGCATGAGAAAGGCGTCGCTGCCGGCGTAGATGCGCCGCGCCAGAGCACCGTCGAACTTAAGGAAGACCGCAGCCTGGCCCTGATACTTCTTGGCCACGTTAGTGAAAATCCTGTGGTAACGCTCCTCGCCCGTGCCCAGTAGGACGAATTGAAGATCCATCTCCATCAGTTGCTCGCTGGCTTCGGCCAGAATATCGAAGCCCTTCTGGTCGGCCAGGCGCGAGATCATGCCAACCAGCAAGACGTCAGGGTCCGGAGGGAGTCCCGCTTCCCGCTGCAGGGCCAGCTTGTTCTCGATTCGCCCCTCCTCTTTTCCCCCCAACCCTTCGGCCTTGCTCAGGGCAGGCTTTGGGGGGGAGGAGGGGGGGGCGATGTCGTAGTTGACGGAGATGTCTGGGTCGGTGGCCGGGTTCCAGACCTCGTAGTCCAGGCCATTGAGGATGCCGAACAGACGATCCTGACGCCGGGCCAAAATGGGGTGCAGCCTCTCTCCGTATTCAGGGGTGAGGATCTCCTGGGCATATCTCTCGCTCACCGCGTTGATGACGTCGGCGAACAGGATGCCCCGGGCCATCAAGACGACTACCTGGCTCAGACCATCTCCCCCCGTTCCCCCCAACTTTGGGGGGCCAGGGGGATGGGGTATGAGGCCGTAATCGGCCAAGCCGGCGAACTCCAGAAGCTGGGGGCCGAAGATGCCCTGGTACGCCAGGTTGTGGATGGTGAACACGGTCGCTGTGTTGGTGAAAAAGGGATCGTCTTTGTAGATCGTCTCCAGCCAATTGGGGATGATGCCGGTGTGCCAATCGTTGCAGTGGATGACGTCCGGCTGCCAGTCGAGCTTTTGGAGCATCTCCAGGGCGGCTCGGCAGAAGAAGACGAATCGCTCCCCGTCGTCATCGTAGCCGTAGACCTCCCGGCGGGCGAAGTATTTGTCGTTGCCAACCAGGTAGGCGGGCACCCCCTCGACGACGCTCTCGAAGATAGAGGCCAACTCGTGATCGGAGCCAGTGGGCACGGGCAGCGAATCCAAAACCTTGGTCAGCCCGAACCTGGCCTCGTTAATCAGTCCGTATTTAGGCAGCGCCAGTCTGGCGTCGTGCCCCAACTGCCGCAGGGCCCTGGGAAGCGATCCGGCCACATCGGCCAGCCCCCCCACCTTGGCGAAAGGCACCGCTTCGGCAGAAACAAGCAGTATCTTCAGTGATTTGTTCATCGTTTCCCTTCGCTGAGATTTGCTCTCACATTATACACCAGATTCGTGAAGTTGGGAAGAGGCTGTCAAAACCACCGCCATGGCCGTAGAGAGGAGACGGGTGTCGGCTGTGTCGGCGCGGGAATTGATGATGATGGGCACTTTGGCCCCCACCACCAGCCCGGCCATACGGCCACCCGCCAGGTATTGAATGGCCTTAGCGGCGGTGTTACCCGCCACCACCCCAGGCACGATGAGGATATCGGCATTTCCCGCCACAGGGCTCTCCACCCGCTTGATGCGGGCCGCCTCGGATGAGAGGGCAACGTCCAGCGTCAGCGGCCCGTCCACGACGGCTCCCTCTACCCAGCCATCTTCGGCCATTCTGGCCAGAGCCAGGGCTTCAATGGAGTTGGGGAGTTTGGGGTTGACGACTTCGGTGGCAGAGAGGATGGCTACTTTGGGTCTCTCCAGGCCGAACTTGTGGGCCACCTCAACTACGTTCTGGATGATGACCAGCTTCTGCTCGATGGTGGGGGAGGGAATCACGCCGCTATCGCTCAGGTAGATAATGCGGTCGAAGCCGGCCACCTCAAAGAGGCCCACGTGAGTGAGGAGTTTTCTCTCGCGGATGCCTCTCTCGCGGTCAAGGGCTGCGCCCAGGATCTGGGGGGTCTTGAGCTGACCTTTGATCACCACGTCGGCTCGACCCTCGCGGGCCATAGCCACCGCGTGCCGGGCGGCCCGACCAGTGTCCGGCTGGTGGATGATGGTCATGCCACTGAGATCGAGATCATGTTCCTGGGCCAGGTACTCGATGGCCGGCTGGTCGCCCACCAAGTGAGCAACAGTGATGCCCAGTTTTTGCAACTCCTCAGCAGAGACAAGCACTGACGGGTCGTGGGCTGCGGCTATGGCGATGTGCTTCGGCCCCACCGCCTGGGCTGCTTCAATCAACTCAGTGAAATTGGTGATAGGCATGAAGCTCGAATCCTCCGGATTTTGTAGGCTAACCCATTGTACAACGATTTGGCCTACGAGACAAATCGCCCCCCCCCGCGGGAGAAGGCGTGAGCGTATCGCATTGGGGACACGTAGTGACGACTTCAGTCGTCGTTCCCGCCGCAAAAGCGACTGAAGTCGCTACTACGTTTGCCCATAATGCCCTTGGAGGGCAGTTTTGGCATGTCCCAAACTCGATACGCTCGCAGAAGGCAGGCTTGCCTTTTTGAAGAGGTCAGGTATAATAGAGGCCACGGTTAGCCATGAAGAAATTGATCGCTATATTCACCACTTCACTGATTGTCGGCTTCTCAGGCGCGCTGATGCCAGGGCCTCTCCTCACGGTGGTCATCAGCGGGAGCGCTCGAAGAGGCTTCTGGGAAGGACCCGCGCTGGTGCTGGGTCACGCCGTAGCTGAGGCTCTCATCGTGGCCGCCCTGGCCGTTGGATTGAGCCGCCTGTTGAAACGAAATCTGGTGGCTGGGCTCATTGGGCTTCTGGGAGGAGCTTTTCTCCTCTGGATGGGGTTCGACATCGTCCGGAGCGCGTGGTGGGGCATGGTCTCCCTGGAGCAGTCAACTGGCGCGCAGGCCGGGTTGCAATTCGGCCCCATCATCACGGGTATCGTGGTCAGCATCTCCAATCCCTATTGGGTGCTCTGGTGGGCCACGGTGGGCGCCAGCTACGTGGCCCTCTCTCTGGAGCAGGGCCCTCTGGGGCTTGGCTGCTTCTATTTCGGCCACATTCTATCCGACCTGAGTTGGTATAGCCTGGTGGCTTTTCTGATCGCCAGAGGCAAAGCCCTGCTGAGCCAACCCGTCTACAGGCTGATCCTGCTGGTGTGCGGATTCTTTCTAATCGCTTTGAGCCTCTACTTCATCTATTCGGGCATCAAGTTTCTGCGGGGAAAAGCCGTAGCCCTCACACCATCAGATTGAGGAGAGGACCCAGAAGGGAGGTTATTCGAAATGAATACAAAGCAAGGACAGTCCCAACGGCTGCGGGCCATCGTGGAAACCATCGTCCAGGTGGCTCGGCCGGAGCGGGTCATCCTTTTCGGATCCAGAGCGAAAGGGACGGCGCGAAACGAGAGTGACTACGACTTCCTGGTGGTTGTGCGGGACGTTCGGAACGAGCGGGAGGTCTCACGACGTATCTACCGTGCCTTTCTGGACAGGAGAGTCGGGGCGGCGGTGGATGTGGTGGTGGTCAATGCAGGAACCCTGGAGCAACACAAGGAGAGCCCATTTTATATCTACCGCCAGGCGTTACAAGAAGGGAGAGTATTCTATGACCGTGGAGGAATTTGATGTCTGGTTGCAAAGGGCGGAGAGCAATCTGCACATCGCCCACCGGGGCAGGGGAGAGGGCGTCTTCCTGGAAGACCTCTGTTTTGAGGCTCAGCAAACGGCGGAAAAGGCTCTTAAGGCTTTGCTCATCTACTTGAGCGGCGATTACCCGCGAGTGCACGCTTTCACCCTGCTTCTGGAGCGATTGGAGCAACACGTGACCGTGCCGGAGCCCATCCGGGAGGTCGTGGAGCTCTCTGACTATGCTGTTCAGATACGGTATCCGGGAGCCTATTATCCTGTCAGCGACGAGGAATACGAAAGGGCTTTGGAACTGGCTGAGAGAGTCCTGCGGTGGGTCCGAGCGCAGATCGGGCAGGAGATAATGGGACCGTGACCACCACCCGCTACTTCACCGTCAGCCAGATCACCAGCTACATCAAAGACCTTTTCGAGATAGACTTCGTGCTCCAGGACCTCTGGATAGAGGGCGAGGTTTCTAATTTCTCCCGCTCGGCGGCGGGACACGCCTACTTTACCCTGAAAGACGAGACCGCCAGCGTCCGCTGCGTGATGTGGCGCTCGTTGGCTGCACGGCAAGGCTATCTCCCCTCCAACGGCGAGGCTATCCTTGCCCACGGCCGTATCTCTGTCTACGAGGTCCAGGGTACTTATCAACTCTACGTGGATGCCCTCCAGCCGGCTGGCCTGGGGGCTTTGTATGTCCAGTTTGAGGCCCTCAAGAGACGTCTGGAGGCCGAGGGCCTCTTCGCCCCTGAGCGCAAGCGGCCTTTGCCACCCTTCCCCCGCTGCCTGGGCGTTGTTACCTCGCCTACGGGCGCCGCGCTCAGGGACATCTTGCACGTGTTGGGGCGTCGCTATCCCCTGGTCGAGGTGATCCTCTCCCCTACCCTGGTGCAAGGAGACAAAGCGCCGCTGCAGATTGTGGCTGCCATTGAGAGCCTCAATGAGCGTACAGATGTAGAAGCTATCATCGTCGCGCGGGGCGGCGGGTCGCTGGAGGAACTGTGGGCCTTCAACGATGAGCGGGTGGCGCAGGCCATCTACTCATCGCGCCTGCCCGTGATCACCGGCGTGGGCCACGAGACCGACTTCACCATCGCCGACTTCGTGGCCGACGTGCGGGCTCCCACCCCTTCGGCCGCGGCAGAGATCGCCGTGCCCGACCAGGGGGAGCTGCTGGGAACGCTGCACCTTCGCCGCAACCGCCTGGTCGCGCTCGTGGGGAGGCAAATCGTGGAACGGCGCAGTGCTCTTGAGTCCCAGGAGCGGGCTCTCAGCCGACTATCACCTCAAGCCAGGATCGCCAGCCATCGCCAGCGCATTGATGAGCTAACCCGTGTGGCCAGCGCCAACCTGGCTCACCAGTTGGCCCTGCGGCGAGAGCGGCTGCGCGGCCACCTCCTGCGCTTGCAGAGCCTCAGCCCCTTTGCCACCCTGGACAGAGGCTATTCCATAACTCGTCAACTGGGGACAGGGGAGATCGTGAAGAGCGTGGATCAGGTGGCTGCTGGGGACCGAATCGAGACCCAGGTGAGCGACGGGAAATTCGAGAGTCTGGTTCACGAAACCAGAACTGCCGGGGCGTGAAACGTGAAGACGTGAAACGTGAATCAGGCTTTGATCGCCGAAGGTCTCCGACCGAGGCGAAGGGGAGAACTGAGATGAACAAGGTAGAGGAATTGTCTTTCGAAGAGGCCTTTAAAGAGCTAGAGGATGCAGTATACCGACTGGAGGGGGGAGGGTTGACTCTGGATGAGTCCATCGCCCTCTTCGAGCGGGGGACGAAGCTGGCCCAGCACTGCGGCCAGAAGCTGGACGACGCTGAGTTGAAAGTGAGCCAGTTGGTGCCATCGGACGAGGGGGGCTACGAGACAATGCTCTTCGAGGAAGAAGATGGCGATTGAAATCGTGCCTGTGAGGGCACTCCGTGCCGGGTGACCACCTGCGTGGTCACGGAAATCGTCCACGCAGGTGGACGACCGGCGCATTCGCGCCCTACAGAGGCGGTTTCAACCGCTGCTCCTGTTCTCTTGCTCCCCTTGCTCCCCTTGCATAGACCACGGCCCCGCCCAGGTGATCCTCACCTGGACTAGCTTTCCGCGCCCCCCCTCTTTCCCTCCCAACCCTTCGACCCTTCGGCAGGGCTCAGGGCAGGCCTTGCTCAGGGCAAGCTTTTGGGGGGATGAAGGGGGGGCGTCCTCAAAGAAGACCAGCTTGTGGGTGCGAGTGCGCCCCTTCCACTTGCCCTTATGCTTTTCCTCGACTAATACCTCGACGGTTTCCCCCAAGAGCCGCTGGTTAATCTCGCCCGCAATGTCTTGCTGGAGTTCCTCGATAATCTTGCGACGGCGTTCTTTCTCCTCCTGGGGAATGTCATCGGGGAGGCGGCTGGCGGCTGTGCCGGGGCGGGGCGAGTAGGCGGCGACGTGCACTACGTCGAAACGGGTCTCCTCCAGGAGCCGGCAGGTGTTCATGAATTGCTCCTCGGTCTCGCCGGGGAAGCCGACGATCACGTCCGTCGCCAGGCTCACTTGTGGGATGCGCCGGCGGATTCTGGCCACCAGCCGACGGTACTGGTCTACGGTGTAGCCCCGGACCATGCGTTTGAGGATGGCGTCGTCGCCCGACTGGACGGGAATCTCAATGTGCTCGCAGACTTTGGGGAGGCTGGCCACGGCGTCAATGATTCGCTCCTTCATGTCGGCAGGATGAGAGGTCAGGAAGCGGATGCGCCACAGGTCCTCGATCTCGTGGACGGCGGTCAGGAGGTCAGCCAAATCGGGCTGGCCTGGCAGGTCTTGGCCGTAGGCGTCCACGTTCTGCCCCAGCAGAGTTACCTCTCGCGCCCCGCGTTTCACCAGGCATTCTGTCTCTTCCACGATTTCGTCCACAGGTCGGCTGCGTTCCCGCCCTCGCCGCAGCCTGACGATGCAGTAGGTGCAGAAGTGGTCGCAGCCCTCGATGATTGGAACGTAGCAGGAGACTGGAAACGTGAAACGTGAAACGTGAAACGTGAAGCGTGGAGTGGGGTGGCGGGTCTGGATGAACTCCAGGAGCCCCTCGACGTCGGAGGGTTTGAGGAAGGCGTCCACATAGGGGAAATCCTGTTCCAGGGCGGGGACGTCGTCCACGAGGCAGCCCATTACGGCGATGACGGTTTCGGGACGCTTCTTCTTGAGGGGCTTGAGGGAGCTGAGGCGGCCCAATACCTTGTCCTCGGCGCTCTGGCGGACTACGCAGGTGTTGAGGACGACGAGGTCAGCTTCTTCGGCCCGCTTCGTCCAGCAGTAGCCCAGGCGCTCCAGGCCCTCTGCCGCTCGCCGCGAGTCGGCGGTGTTCATTTGACAACCGATAGTCCAAATGTGATAGGTTTTCATCCTCTGGCCAGGATCTCCCGTGCCACCAACAGGCCGGAGGCAGAGGCCTGCACCAGGCCCCGCGTCACGCCCGCCCCGTCGCCGGCGGCGAAGAGATTCTCCACCTCGGTCTCCAGGGATCTGCTCAGCTCGAGCCTGGACGAGTAGAACTTTACCTCCACGCCGTAGAGCAAGGTGTGGCGCGAGTTGACGCCGGAAGCCAACTTGTCCAGGGCCTCCAGCATTTCCAAGATGTTCACCACGTAGCGATAAGGCAGCACCAGGTTCAGGTCGCCGGGGGTGGCGTCTCTCAGAGTAGGGGTGACGAGGCTGCGAGCCAGCCGCTCAGGCGTCGAGCGCCGCCCCTGTTGCAGATCGCCCAGCCTCTGCACGATGACGCCGTCGCCCAGCAAGTTGGCCAGGCTGGCGATGTACTTGCCGTAAGCGATGGGCTCCTTGAAGGGCTCGGTGAAGGTCTTGCTCACCAGGATGGCAAAGTTGGTGTTCTCGGTCCTGCGATTGGCATAACTGTGGCCGTTGACGGTCATCACCTCGTCGGCGAATTCGGTCACTACCTCACCGTAAGGACATACGCAGAAGGTGCGTACCTTGTCGTCGAAAGCCCTGGAGTAGTAGTGCAGCTTGGGTTCGTAGACCAGATCGGTGATGGGTGCCAATACCTCGGCTGGCAGCTCCACCCGCACGCCTAAGTCAACGGGGTTGCGGCTGAGGGAGAGGTTCAACTGTTTAGCCACTTCCTTCAGCCAGGATGCTCCCTCCCGGCCAGGAGTCACTACTACGTATTTGCCCTCAAGGACTTCCCCTTTGGCTGTCTCCACCCCTGCCGCCTGCCAGTTCTCGACCAGGATTCTGGACACCTTGGTTCTGGTTCTGATCTCTACCCCACGGCCTGATAGTTCGTCCCGCATGGCGGTCAGGATCTCGCCACTTCGCTCCGTGCCCAAATGGCGGATGGGGACAGAGATGAGCTTTAGCCCGGCCAAAGCCGCTCGTTTCTCCAGTCGCTCTATCTCATCGAAGTTAGTACCGTAAATGGGTCCCGCCGCGCCGAACTCGACGAAAGTTTTGTCCACTTCTTCAATCAGGGAGCTGGCTTCGTCGTTACCCAACAATGTAGCCAGGTGTCCACCCACCGCAGGCGAGAGGGTTAGCTTGCCGTCTGAGAAGGCACCGGCCCCTCCCCAGCCGCACAGCAGCCTGCAGGGGTTGCAACGTGCGCAGCCCTTGCCAAGCTCACGAGTTGGGCAATGCCGCTTTTCGATATCGGGGCCTTTTTCCAACATCAGGATGCCCAGCTTCGCCCGTGCCGACAGCTCCAAAGCGGTGAAAATCCCCGCCGGCCCAGCGCCGACGATGATGACGTCGTAGTGACGTTGTGACATCAAATCCTCCTGCTAGCTCTGCGCTAGGATCTCCTGGAGCGCCTTCTCGTAGACCTGATAGGCACGCTGGCCGAAGAGGACGAAGCGCACCAACTCGATGTCGGTGTGCGACTCAAGGTAGTTGATGGCCGTCTGCAAGGCTATGGAGGCCGCTTCCTCCATCGGGTAGCCATAGGCACCGGTGCTGATGGAGGGGAAGGAGACTGAGCGGACGTCGTTCTCCGAAGCCACCTCCAGGCTTCGGCGGTAGGCACTAGCCAGCAGCTCCGGCGCTCGCTGACCGTCGCGGTAGTAGACCGGCCCCACGGTGTGGATGACGTGCTTGGCCTTGAGCCGGTGGCCTTTAGTGATCCTGGCGTCGCCGGTCTGGCAGCCGCCCAGGGTGCGGCACTCCTCCAGCAACTCCGGCCCCGCCGCCCGATGGATGGCTCCATCAACGCCACCCCCACCCAGCAGACTCGGATTGGCTGCGTTGACGATGGCCTCGGTGTCCTGCTTAGTGATGTCGCCCTCGACGAGCTCCAGTTGTGATTGGTTGATGGTCACTTGCATGTCTTATTCCTCCCTGGCTCTCTCACAGAAACGAGTAACAAGGCAATGAGGCGCTGAGGCAACTAGGCAGTCATTGCCTCAGTGCCTCATTGCCTCGTTACCCATTGCCTAACACCCTCTTTAACAACTGCCCCGTGTACGACGCCTCCACCTCTGCCACCTGCTCAGGAGTCCCCTCGGCCACGATCTCCCCGCCGGCGTCGCCGCCCTCAGGGCCTAGATCAATGATCCAGTCGGCCACTTTTAGAATGTCCGGCTGGTGCTCGATGATGACCACGGTGTTGCCAGCGTCCACCAGCAGGTTGAGCACCTTGATCAGCTTGTCCACGTCGGCGGCGTGAAGGCCCACGCTAGGCTCGTCCAGCACGTACAGGGTGCGACCGGTGGCCCGCTTGGAAAGCTCCCGCGATAGCTTCACCCGCTGGGCCTCGCCGCCCGACAAGGTGGGGGCCGGCTGGCCCAGCTTGATGTAGCCCAGCCCCACGTCGTAGAGGGTCCTGAGCTTGCGCTCGATCCTGGGGATGTTGCCGAAGAACTCTATGGCCTCCTCGACGGTCATGTCCAGCACGTCGGCGATGTTCTTCCCCTTGTAGCGCACCTGCAAAGTCTCGCGGTTGTAACGTGTCCCTTTGCAGATATCACAAGTGATGTAGATGTCGGGCAGGAATTGCATCTCGATCCTGACGGTCCCCTGCCCCTGACAGGCCTCGCAGCGCCCGCCTTTGACGTTGAAGGAGAAACGCCCCGGCGTGTAACCCCGCACTTTGGACTCAGGCAGCTCGGCGAAGAGCTCGCGGATGTAGGTGAGGACGTTGGTGTAGGTGGCCGGGTTGGAGCGGGGCGTGCGGCCGATGGGAGACTGATCTATGTTGATGGCCTTGTCAACGTGCTCCACCCCCAGCACTGCATCGTGACGGCCGGGTTTGTTCCGACTGTGCTGCAGCACCTGGGCCAGGCGCCTGTAGAGTATATCCACCAAAAGAGTGCTCTTGCCGGAACCCGAAACCCCGGTGATGCAGACGAATTGCCTCAGGGGGATGCGCACCTCGATGCTCTTCAGATTGTGCTCCGCTGCTCCTTTGATGACGATCTCCTTGCCGTTGCCGTCCCGCCGCTGTTCGGGGATGGGGATGCGCTGGCGGCCAGCCAGGTAGTCGCCGGTGATGGATTCGGGGCAGGCCATGACATCCTCTAAAGTCCCAGTGACCACCACCTCCCCGCCGTGCTCGCCGGCCCCCGGCCCCAGATCAACGATGTAGTCGGCGGCGCGGATGGCGGCCTCGTCGTGCTCCACGATCAGTACCGTGTTGCCCAGATCGCGCATCTCCTCCAGGGTGTGGATGAGGCGGGCGTTGTCCCGTTGGTGCAGCCCGATTGAGGGCTCATCCAAGATGTAGAGCACCCCCATCAACTGGGAGCCGATCTGGGTGGCCAGGCGGATGCGCTGGGCCTCCCCTCCTGAGAGGCTCACCGCCGTGCGGTCCAGGGTCAAGTAGTCCAGGCCCACGTTCTCCATGAAGCTCAGGCGAGCCATGATCTCTTTGAGAATCCTTTGGCCGATGATCCGCTGACGTTCGGTGAGGTGGTCGGGCAGCTCCTCGAAGAACCGCCTGGCCTCGCCTACCGACATCACCGTCACCTCGGCGATGTTCTTGTCGGCTACGGTGATGGCCAGGGCTTCGGGACGCAATCGCTTCCCCTGGCAGGCCATGCAGGGGTTATGGGTCATGTAGCCGGAGATCTTATATTGAACGTAGTCCGAGGTGGTCTCGTTGTAACGCCGCCACAGGTTGGGGATCACCCCCTCGAAGGCGGCCTCGTGCTGCCAGTGCCGTCCATCGCGGTTGCGGTAGTGCACCGGGATGCGCTCCTGCCCGCTGCCGTGGAGTATGACGTGCAACTGGCTCTGGGAAAGCTTCCGCACCGGCACGTCCATCGGAATGTCGTAATGCTCGGCCACCGCCTGCAAAAGCTGAGTGTAGTAACCGTCATCTTTTCCGCTGCTCTGCCAGGGCTGGATGGCCCCGTCGTGCAGAGAGAGGTCGGGGTTGGGGATGACCAGGTCGGGGTCAATGGCCAGTTTAGTGCCCAGCCCCTGGCACTCCGGGCAGGCCCCGTGGGGGCTGTTGAAGGAAAAGGTGCGCGGCTCGATCTCCGCCAGACTCACTCCGCAATGAACGCAGGCGAAGTGCTCGGAGAAGAGCAGGTCTGCTGTCTCCCCCCCTATTTGGGGGGGCTGGGGGGGGGCAGAGAGGTTGTGGATGATGATCACCCCCACGCCCAGTTGCAGCGCCGTCTCCACCGAGTCGGCCAGCCGAGGGCGGAAGTCGGTGGGGTTATCTGTGTGGGGGTGTTCTGAGCCTGTCGAAGGGGGGATGACGAGCCGATCAACCACCACCTCGATGGTGTGCATCTTGTAGCGGTCCAGCTCGATCTCCTCGTCCACCTCTCGCACTTCCCCATCCACTCGCACCCGCACGTAGCCCGCCTTGCGCACGTCCTCGAAGATTCCGCCGTGGTGGCCCTTGCGGTCCTTGATCAGAGGAGCCAGGATCATGATGCGGCTGCCCTCTGGCAGGTTCATGATGGCGTCCACCATCTGTTCCGCCGTCTGCCGGGTTATCTCTCGGCCGCACTGGGGGCAGTGGGGCACCCCGATGCGGGCGTAGAGGAGGCGCAAGTAATCGTAGATCTCGGTCACAGTGCCCACGGTGGAGCGGGGGTTGTGGCTGGCTCCACGCTGGTCAATGCTGATGGCCGGGGAGAGGCCCTCGATCTGATCCACGTCGGGCTTCTCCATCTGGCCCAGGAACTGGCGTGCGTAGGCTGATAGGGACTCCACGTAGCGGCGCTGTCCCTCGGCGAAGATGGTATCGAAGGCCAGGCTCGACTTGCCCGATCCTGAGATGCCGGTGATGACGATGAGCTTGTTGCGGGGCATCTCGACTGTTATGTTCTTGAGATTGTGCTCGCGCGCGCCTTGCACGACGAGCTTATCTTGAGCCATTCCCTGACTCCAACTATCAGTGATCAGTATTCAGTGATCGGTGACACCGTATTGTAACACGAAAGAGACTCTTAAGCAAAAAAAGCCAGGGCATATTCAAGCGGCCCTGGCTCGTTGGACTGCCAAATCCTTTGGAGGCAGTTCATTTCACGTTTCACGTTTTACGTTTCACGTTCGGTTTCTTTGCCCGCTTCCTCCGGTATATCGAAGCGATAGCCTACCCCCCGCACCGTGCGCAAATAAGTCGGCGAGCTCGGGTTTTCCTCTATCTTCTCCCGCAGCCGACAGACGTGGACATTCAAAGTTCCGGTGTCGCCCATGAAATCGGTTTTCCAGATCTTCTTCATCAAAAACTTGCGACTCAAAACTCGCCCTGGGCTGCGCATAAAAACTTTTAACAGTTCGAGTTCCTTGGGATTCAATCTCCGCTCTTTGCTTCCATTGTTGACACGGCGCGTCCCCAGATTTAGAGTTAGCCTTCCTGCCTGAAGGGTCTCTCCTTCATCGCTTTTCAAAATGCTCCTTACGCGATTGAACAGCTTTCGAGAGGTGAAAGGGGGCGTCAGGATAAAAGTCGCTCCCATCACATCCTCGCCTTTATTGGCCTCGGCCAGGATCAAGATAATGGGGATCTCGGAGATCTTCTCGTGCAAGGCTTGGCAGATTTTTCGCCCATCTATCCTGGGGAATGTAGCGTTCAATATGATTAGATCGGGCATCTCAGAAGCTGCCCGCTCAATGGCTTCTTGCTCATTGCGAGCCAGCGCCACCTTGTATTTCTTCTTCTGCAGGCTTTGGACAATCCAGTCTATGGGAGATTTGGCTTTTTCGATGAGCAAAATGCTTATAGTCATTGCTTTTTCCTGGTCGGCTACTGAAATATTCCCCGTGAGCTTCGGTCGGCGCCGGCATTGCAGCGAAAGAGCGGAGGTGAATAAGAAGGGTTTCATCGAAGATGATAAGCCATAGACGAGCATATTATAGCGCATTATCGTTTTTTAGGCAACTGGGGCTTGTTGACCTTTTACCTCCCCCGTAGTATAATCCGTTCGTCGCTGTGAAGAGCGATAATTAGACGAAAGGTACCAGACGTAATGAGCCGGTTCGATAGAGAAAAGCTCCTAACCCTGATCGTAATCATCGGTCTGTTTAGCCTCGCTACCGTTTTCTTCTGGCCCGTTATCTTTGGCGGCCAAATCCTCCTGCCTGCCGATAACCTTTTCACCTTTGAGCCCTGGCGCTCCTTCGCCGATGATGCCATCGGAGATGGCGGCGTCTCCGTGCCCCACAACGAGCTCCTGAGCGACCTGATCCTGGAGAATTACGTCTGGAAGCGTTTCATCGTTCAGTCCATTAAGGCCCGCCAGATTCCTCTTTGGAACCCCTACATCTTCGCTGGCCTGCCGTTTCTGGCCGCAGGCCAACATTCCGCGCTATACCCCTTCAGCGTCCTTTTCTACGTTTTGCCCCTCACTCGCGCCTATGGCTATTTCACCGTCCTGCAACTCTTCCTGGCCGGTCTGTTCGCTTTCATCTACGCCCGCGTCATCGGCCTGGGTCGCCTGGGAGCTGCTGTGACCGCTATCACCTACATGTTCAGCGCCTTCATGATCACCAGCGTGGTCTTCACTATGATCATCGCTGCTGCCGCCTGGCTTCCCTTGCTTCTGGCAATGATAGAGCTGATTGTCAAGAAGGTAGGAGAGAATCGGGGGGATGCTTCTCCTCCCCTCCTCTACGTAGTCTTCGGCGCTGTCGCTCTCGGCTTTCAACTTCTGGCTGGTCACGTAGAGATCTCTTACTACGTCTTGCTGGTCATGGCCTTCTATGCCGCCATCAGACTACTGCAAATCTGCAAACCTGTGGTGAGCCCAGTCGAACCATCAGCGAATCAGCGGATCGGCAAGGTGGGGCGGGTCGTTTTCTGGTTAGCGGTCATGGTCGTCCTGGGCCTGGCGCTGGGGGCGGTGCAACTGATTCCACTCTACGAGCTGGTGAGCGGCAGCTTCCGGCAGGGTTCGGCCAGTTACCAGCAGGTGGTGGGGTGGGCTTACCCCCTCCGACGCCTCATCGCCTTTCTCATCCCCGACTTCTTCGGCAACCCCAGCCATCACAGCTACCTTGATGTTTTCAGCCGCCAGGCGGTGACCGTGAGCCAGGATTATTACGGCAATGTCATCAACACCATCTACTGGGGGATCAAGAACTACGTCGAGGGCGGCAGCTATCTGGGCATCCTGCCTCTACTTCTGGCCCTGGTCGCTGTTTTCAGACGGCGCAACAGATACGTCTGGATTTTCGCTGGCCTGGCTGCTATCTCCCTGGCTTTTGCCTTCGGCACTCCTCTCTACGCTGTGCTCTTTTACCTCTTGCCCGGCATCAAACAGTTGCACTCGCCGTTCCGCTGGATATTCCCCTACACGCTGAGCGTGGCGGTGCTGGCAGGGATCGGGGCACAGCATATCGAAAACCGAAAACCGAAAATCGAAAATGTTTACAAGCTGGGCTGGCTCGCCCTTCTGGCCGGCCTGGGCTTGGTGGCGGCCCTGGCCATCAGTCTTCTCTTCCCGGATGCCGTCATTCCCCTCGCCGAGCAGGCCATGCTTAGCCTGGCCAAAGCCCCCGAAGCCTTCACCGACGGGCGGATGTTTTACTCCTACGAGTTCCGCAACCTGCTCATCTTTGGGCTATTCGTGGCCTCCAGCGGGGCGGTGTTGCTTGTCGCTCGTTCCTCCTTTCACCTCGGCAGGTATGAGGTTTGGAAGCCCCTGGCCTTGCTGGTGCTGATCTGCGACCTTTTCGTTTTCGGCTACGGCTTCAACCCCGCTGCTGATCCAGAGCTCCTTGATTTCAAGCCGCCGGTGGTGGAGTTCCTCCAGCAGGACAGGGACCTCTACCGCATCACCACCTACAATGCCCCCGGCGAGAAGACCTTCAACGCCAACGTGGGCATGTTCTACGACATCAGCGACGTACGCGGCTACGACTCCATCATCCCCAGGCAGTACACAGATTACATGGGCCTCATCTACGCCCAGACAGAACTCCTACACAACCGCATTGCTCCTATCTACGCCGACCACCGCCAGGCCCTGGACTCACCACTGTTGGACCTGCTCAACGTCAAATACGTCCTGACCACCCAGGAGATCGAGAGCCCTAAGTACACCCTGGTCTACGACGAGGAGGTGCGAGTCTATCGCAACGAGGGGTGTATGCCCCGCGCCTTTTCCCTGCCCACAAGCTGTGCCATCGTGACCGACGACGTAGCAGCAGCCTTGCGAACCCACGACCCCCGCCAACACGTGATCCTCGAGAAGCAACAGACAAATATCCAATATCCAATATCCAATATCCAACCTCAAACCTGTAACCTGAAACCTGAAACCGTCACTTCTTACACCCCCAACCAAGTCTTCATTGATGTGGAACTGGAAGAGTCGAGCTTCCTCGTCCTGGCCGATAGCTACTTCCCTGGCTGGAAAGCCTACCGCCGACCCCAAGGGGCAGGAGAGGGTGAGGAGCAGGAGTTGGAGATCCACCGCGCCGATGGCAATTTCCGAGCGGTTTCCCTGCCGGCTGGCCGCTGGACGGTGCGTTTCAAGTACACGCCCATGTCCGTCAAGCTGGGGCTCTTCGTCAGCTTCATGGCCGGGTTAGTGCTCATCTTGTTGTTGGGTTACTGGCTGTGGAGGCATTTCTACCGAGAAAGCGTCGAGGACTCCGACGCCACGCGGGTGGCTAAGAACAGCCTGGTTCCCATCCTGCTTCAATTGGCGAACAAGCTCATCGAGACCGCCTTCGCCGCGTTGATGCTGCGCATCCTGGCCCCCGACGCTGCCGGAAAGTATTACTTCGCCGTCACCATCTGGGGCTGGCTGGACATCTTCACCACCTTTGGGCTGAACATCCTGCTGCAGCGGGAGGTGGCCAAGGATCGCGCCCTGGGCAACCAGTACCTGGCCAACACCACCATCCTGCGCCTGATCCTCATCGTCGTCGCCGTGCCTCTCCTGGCCATCTTCATTGGCGCGCGTCAACTCACCCGCCCTCTGCCGGACGATACCATTGCCGCCATCGTGCTTTTGGCCATAGGTCTTCTCCCCGGCAGCCTGGCCAATGGCTTCACTGCTGTCTTCAACGCCTTCGAGATGATGGAATACCCGGCGGCCGTCACCACTGTCACCACGGTGCTAAAAGTCGTGCTGGGCACGCTGGTCTTGTTGCGCGGCCTGGGCTTCGTTGGCCTGGCGGGTCTCTCCATAGTGATCAACGTCGTCACCGCGGCCATCCTCCTCTACCTGCTGATCCGCACCAGATTGCTACCAGGGGGCGTCCCCGCCCCGCACGCCTTCGAACTCGACACTTCCCTGCAGCGCCGCATGGTCGGCCTCTCCTGGCCGCTGATGCTCAACAATCTGTTCTCCTTTTCCTTCTTCAAGGTTGATGTGTTCCTCCTGGAGGCGATGCAGGGAAGCACAGTGGTCGGGCTGTACAGCGTGGCCTACAAGTTTATGGACGCCCTGCAGATCCTCCCCGCCTCCTTCACTATCGCCATCTTTCCCATCATGTCTCGCTACGCGGCCTCGGCCAAGGACTCACTGATGAGGGCTTATCTGCTGTCCGTCCGCCTGCTGGTCATCATCGCCCTGCCCGTCGCCATTGCCACCACCGCCCTGGCCGAGCCTTTGGTCTATCTCCTGGGCGGCTCCCAATACCTCCCCGATTCGCGCATCGCCCTGCAACTGATGATCTGGTCCATACCCATTGGCTTCATCAACAGCGTCACCCACTACGTCCTCATCGCCCTGAACCAGCAGCGCTTCTTGACCAAAGCCTTCGCTATTGGCCTGACCTTCAACGTTGTAGCCAACGTTGTCTTTATTCCGCTCTACAGCTACCGTGCCTCGGCCCTCATCCACCTCTTTTCCGAGTTGGCCCTGCTGCTGCCTTTCTACTATTGCCTGCGCAAGCATCTGGCCCCCGTGCCCTGGGGCAAGTTACTCTGGCGGCCTGCCTTGGCCGCCGCGTTGATGGGTGGCCTGTTGGGGTTGCTTCGCGATGCAAGCCTCTTTTTGACCGTGTCCCTGGGCGGCTTGATCTATCTCCTGGCTCTGATCCTACTGGGGACGTTCAGCGAGGAGGAAATAACCCTGTTTAAGAGCTTGTTGTCTTTTGGTCCCTGGAAAGTAGAGCCTACCTCTGATCTGCCCCCGGAGGCGCAGTAGGGTTCAATCGTTGTCTCCTCAATGATGTATATTATATCATAAAATCATATCAATCCGCAATTAGGAAAACCCTTAATTTCGAGTAAGGAAAACCCTTAATTTGGAGTAAGGGAATCCCTACATTGGGCTTCCGAAAACCCTTACATCGGTATAAGGAAAAGGATAATAGGGCGATTAGCTTTTGGCTAATCGCCCTATTCCTGTGTGGGTCTGATTCAAATGAGTTGGGTGCAGTAGCTACTTCGGCCTATCACTGCAACCTGGATATCCTCCGACGCTACGCCGTCTTTCTACTTCTTCTCCGCCGGCGCCAGATCATCCAGAGGATGACGAAGGGGATGGCAATGACTACCAGGGTAGGTAGCACGTAGATGATCAACCAGATGGCGGCCTCTACAACGCTTTGGAGAGTTCTGACCAGGCTTCGTAACGCACTGGCCGCGGTGCCGGAGGGCTGCCAACCGGCGACCACGATGGGCTTGGCCAACACGTCGGGGATCAATTCGACGTTGATGGTGGCCATGGCCGTCATCTTCTCCAGGTATTGCATCCGCCCTTTGAGCTGCTCGATTTGCCCCCTGATGTCGGTGAGTTCTCGGTACACGGCCAGAACATCCTCGGCCTTGCCCGTCCGCTCGCGCACCTCGGTGAGGAGCTCCAATAACTCGGTCTCGGTGGCCTCCAGGTTGCGCAGCCGGGCGCCGAGGTCGGTGTACTCCTCGGTCACGTCCTGGGTGGAGACGTTTCTGTTCTCGACCCTGATAGCCAGGTCTTTGAGGTGCGCCAGGGCCGCATCGAATTCCTCGGCCAGCACGCGGATGGTCAGGCGAGCCCGCAGTTGGTCGTCCTGGTACCAGGAGCTGGAGTTGACCACGTAACCTCCCAGGTCCTTGGCGAGGGCTTCGACCTGCTCCAGGCTGTCCTCCGCGTCCTTCACGATCAGGGAGACGTCTCCCGTCCAGATGATCATGCGCTCTTCGACGGACTCCAACCCCAAATCGGCTGCTTCCCTCGGGATGCCAGGGGCCGAGGGCATGTACGCTGCTACTTCCTTCTCGACCACGACAGTCTCGACGACCCTCCTCTCGACGGGCACTTCTTTCATGACCTCGACTACCTCAGGGCGCGGCGCAGCGCAGCCCACGACGGCGGCTAGCACAGCCACGACGACGATTAAACAGAATACCTTTTTCATTTTGCTTTCCTCCTTTTGTAAGTGAGTTAATGAGTAACGAGGGAGGAGTCAACGAGTAAATTGACTTCACTTGTTGACTTTAACTCATCCCTTGCCTCACTCATTAGACGCTGAAGGGAGCTGAATGGTTCCCTCAGCTTGCCAAGTTGCGACCTGCCCCTCACCACCCGTATCCCAAACGGATTATAAGGCGCACTGGCAGGTCCTTCTCCACCATCCTGGCCTGAGTGGTTTCGATGGGATATGGGATGCGGCGATATTCCAGGGTGAGGTCGCTCCGCTTACGGTCGGAATCGAGGATGGCGTAGCTGGCACGGGGGTCGCCGTCGCGAGGCTGCCCCACACTGCCGGGGTTGATGATCAATCGCTCTTTGCCCAGGACCAGGGGATCATTGAGGGAGGGCATCACCGTGTCGCAAGCCTGGTCGAGGTTTTCGAGACGATGGCGATAGATGATCGGGACGTGGGTGTGTCCCACAAAGCACAACCTGGTATCAAAATACTCGAAGTTGGCCTCGGCGATGGAGGGATACAGAACATACTCCCAGACAGGATGCCGAGGGCTCCCGTGTACCAGCGTGACATCCTCCTCGACCAGACTCTTGGGAAGGGTCGCCAGGTATTCCAGGTTTGAGGGCGACAACTGCTCCCTGGTCCAATGGCAGGCTCTTTTGGCAGCGGGATTGAAATCCTCGGTGTCCATCTTGCCCAGCGCGGCCCAATCGTGATTGCCGACCACGCAGACGTGAGGCAAATCCCGCAACTGCTCGACGCACTCGTTGGGGTCGGGGCCGTAGCCTACCACATCGCCCAGGCACCACACTTTGTCAAAAGAGCCGGCGTCGGCCAGGACGGCCTCGAAAGCGGCCAGATTGGAATGAATGTCGGAGATGATCAGGTAGCGCATACCATATCCTCAAATCAGCAAATCAATAGATCAGCAAGCCTCAGCAGAGCGGGCTCCCACGCCCGCGAACCGGCGGCCCTTCGGCTATGCTCAGGACAGGCATGGGAGCCGCCTCTGCTGGGAAATTTTGGATCTACTGAGCCTGAACGATGCCAGCAATTTTCTGCCCCAGGTGTACGCTGTAGTTCATGCCCCGGTCCTCGGGGTAGATCTGAGAGGTGTTGGCCAGGTACAATCCCTGGATAGGGGTTTGATGATCGGGCACTTGTTGGGAGTAGTGGCAGGTGATGATGGGCTGCCCCGCGTCGTCGCGGAAAAGCCAGCTCCCCTCCACCCAATCCAGGTCGAATTCGGGATTGATGCGCTGCACGTGAGGCAGATACTCTTGCAGGAGCTCGTCCTCAGAAAGGGAGAAAAGCGGGCTGCCCAGAGACAAGTAGTTGGAGAGGTACAAAACGTGCTTGCCATTGTAAGCCTCGGGCGGCATGTAGTTGGTGTGCTCAATGGCGGCGACGAAGGGGATGCTGGGATCGCTGATGTTCATCCAATAGATGTGGCTGAGCGGTCGCCTCATTTTCAGCACCAGGCAGAGCGCGCTCTGGTAGTTGACATGCCTCAGTTTTTTGATGTAGTCGGAGGGCAGTTCCGGCACTATCTCGGTGAAGGCGAAGGAGGGGGCGGTGGCTATTATGAGATCGAAGTTTCGAGTTGTGAAACGTGAAGCGTGAAACGTGAGGCCGGTGGCTTTGCCATCTTCCACGACAACTTGCTCGACGGACGCGTTGGTGTGGACCTCACCACCCAGTTCTTTAATCCGCTTCTCTAGCTCGACGATCAGGGCCTGGAAGCTGCCTTCCATGTAGCCCAGCTTCTCCTTTTGCATCCCCTTGGGGCGGGAGCCGAAGCGGAGGTGCATCTTCCCCCAGAACCAGGTCATGGATACCTCGTCGTAGCTGTCGCCGAACTTGCTCCGCAACAGCGGCTCCCAGATGGCGTTGTAGACGCTTTTCCCCGCGTATTTCTCAAGCCACTCTTTGGCAGTGATGCCCTCGTACTTTCGCCAGTTGGTCTGGCGCTGAAGGTAGACGGAGACGAGGCCGGCCCACAGGCGGTTGGACAGGCTCAGGGGGGTGAACCGCAGCAGGTCCAGGGGGGTGACGAAGTCGTAGACCTGGCCGCCGTGAAAGAGGCCCACCTGGGAATCAATCCAGCGCATCCTGGGCGAGAGGCCCAGCTCGTTGATAAGGTGGAGGATGTGGCGATCGCTGGTGAAAAGATGGTGATAGAACTTCTCCAGGCGAGTCCCCTCGATGGGGAAAGTGCTGGCCTGCCCGCCCAGTTCCGCCTCTTTCTCGAAGACAGCCACACTGTGTCCCTTTTTGGCCAACTCATAGGCCGCCGTCAGTCCGGCGACCCCTCCGCCGATGATACCTATTCTCATTGATCCCCCTCAGTCTTCACTTTCGCCGCCACTCCAAACTCCGCCCACGAGACGCTCTCTCGCCACATGTAGGTTGCCCCCAGCGCGGTGATGGGAAACCACAGCGCGGCGTGCAGGATCAGGGTGTAAGCCGTGGCCACCTCATAGTTTACGCCATAGGCGGCCAGGACAGCGATGCCAGGAGCGTCGAAGGTGCCGACGTAACCTGGGCTGGAGGGAATGGTGGTGGCCAGATTCACCACGCCGTTCATCAGCATCAGCACGTAGAAAGGCACGCTGAAATCGAAAGCGTGCATCACGAACCAGTACTTGACCGTCTCCGCCAGCCAGATCACCAACGAGGTGACGAAGATCATCAACACGTCCCTGCCGCTGCGCAGTGAATGCAGCCCCTCCACGAAGCGCTCCAGCAGCCCACGGGCCGGCTCCCGAAATCGTACCGGCAACAGGCGCTCGATGAGCCAGTTATAGACCGCTTGCGAGCGCTGGGGCGAGGCGGCCATGACGAAGAAAACAGCCAGGGCGCCGAAGAAAAACAAGCTGGCGAGGACGACCACCTGTTTGAGCCACGGCTGCATGGGAACGAAGGGCAGGGAGAAGAAAACGAACAGGAGCATGACCACCCCGTCGAAAATCCGCTCCACCACGATGGTGGCCAGGGAGGCGCTGATGCTCACCCCTTCCTTCTTTTTGAGAACGTAGGCCCGGATGACCTCGCCAGCGCGGGCGGGATAGACGTTGTTGCCCATGTAGCCGATGCAGACCACCGGGAAGAGGCGAGGCAGGGACACGGGCATCATGGGGCGCAGCAGGTAATGCCAGCGCCAGGTGCGCGCCCAAACGGCGAAGAAGTAAACGGCCACGCCAGGGACGATCCACCAATACCTGGCCGTCCTCAAGGCCACCCAGACCTGGTCCAACTGCAAGCGCCTCAGGACGATGTAGAGACAGATAGCGCTGATGATCAAGCCAAGCCAGAGTTGCCATCTTTTGAGCATAGTTCCTCCGCGGGCTAATTGTACCACATCATGGGAAAAGAAACAAAAAAGGGGTATCGGCTTGCCCGATACCCCACATGATCAGCTTAGGGCCGCGTCCTGAGCTTGTCGAAGGGCCGTTTACGCTGCGGCCTCTTCCTCCGGTGGAAGCATCACCCCCAGGATCCTCTCCAGAGCCATGGTGTGGCTGCACACCCCTCGCTTGGCAAAGAAGTTGCAGCCGCAACTCCATTGCCCCTGGTCGTAAGTGATCTTATACGTGTCGTGGTTTCCCTTGAAGGTGACCTGGAACTCGTTGAAAGTGATCCTCTCGAGCTCCTGGGCGTAGCGCTTGGCCTTTTGGATCTTGCCGATCATACCTGAATCCATTTTTGCCTCCTTTGGCGATTAGAATAGGTAGCGGACAGCTTAGCGAATAAACAACAAAACACCAAGGCAGAATCAAACCTCAGTGTTTTGGGGCGCAGTATTTACCGATTTGTAAAGCGGATACAATCATGGCTGCATCTCTCCAATGATCCATCTCAAACCGTGGGAATAGTATACTTCTTTTGCACCCTTTTGTCAAACAGAAGTCTACAGTTCAGCCAGGCGCTCTTTGAGGTAGTCAATGACTTTCACCGGTGAGGGATCAACTTCGTAGAGCATGGCCAGGTAAAAACTGACATAATCGCCGAAATGAATAGTGGATAGCATCTGGGCCAGAGGGCTTGTGCCACGGGCCTGGATGGTCTCGTAGGCAATCCCGCGCCTGGTTAAGATCTCCTGAGTTACCTGGAACCGTGCTTTGTTGCGCGGGTGGTCCAGGGAGGGGATAAGCATCACCACCAGGATTCTCTCCGCCAGCTCCTCCGGGAACCGATAACCGACCACGGCGTTGTGATTAAGCTCCGGCAGTGGCTCGAAGAAGCTCCAGGCTTTAGTGTTCTCGTTGAGTTGGGTCTTCCAGCGATGAGCTACTTCGGCCAGGTACCCCGATCCATAAATCACGGGCAGATGCCCGTAAAGCTGCTTTGCCAGTTGCTTGGCGGGGTTCCTGGTTACGGGGACAGCCGCGCCTATCTTTTCTTGCAGGGCCTCCATCACGGTGATGGCCTCTTCGAGGTCGTCCGACTTGTCGCCGATAAAGCCCAGCTTTTGCACGACGCCGATCAAAGAAACGAGGGAGTATCCCAAAGCTGCGCGGGGCTGAGATTGGTAGCGGAAGGTCAACAGAGGCACTCCCAGTCCTCGTGCCCGCTGGTCCAACTGGCCACCGGTGGTGATGGCCAGGAGGGCTGCGCCTCTGTTGCTGACCTCGTCGAAAGCCGTTAGCGTTTCCTCAGTGTTGCCGGAGTAGCTGCAAGCGATGACCAGGCTATCGGCGTTGACGAAGGCTGGCACGGTGTAATCGCGATTGATCGCGATGGGCACAGCGCACTCACCCTCGGCCAGGGTGCGCAGCAAATCCCCGCCGATGGCCGAGCCACCCATGCCCAGCACCACGATCTTGTTGACCTGGCGATACTCGGCGGGAAGCTCCAGGCTTTGCACATTTTCCCAGGCATCGCGGCACTGCTGGGGCAGCTCGGCGATGCGGCCCAGCATATCATCGGGGTCTGTCTTGTGGAAAAGAGTCCAGTTATCGAGGTCAATCACCTTCGCCCTCCTCCGTCGAATGTTTTGCGAGAAACTCCGCTGGCGCGAGGCACTCGAAAGCATCTATGCAACCAATCTTCCGTTGTCTCGCGCTTTATCTCGTTCACTAGCCGATCAATCTTGTTGGGGGTGTCGTATCCCTTTTCACGCAACAGTTGGCCGAATCGAGCGAAAATGTCGAAGGCATTGAGATCCTTGTCCTCTCGATAGAGGATGACCAAGCCTGCCAAGCTGGATATGCCTAATTGCACTCCACCCGTCAGGCCTACCTGATCGCGTATTTCTTTGGGAATGGATATCCTCCCTTTAGAATCAAGTAGAACAGCCCTCTCGCCGATCGCTGCCATGGCATATACCTCCGCCGAGAAAATAAGGGGTTCTGGTTTCATGCTGTATAAATTGTACCACATTCGGCACAAAAATGAAAGTCAGTGTTCCCTCAACGCCGCCTTGTAAACCTCGCGCTTGGGCCAGCCCGCCAACTCAGACACCGCTTTGACTGCCTCTTTCCTCCCCACGCCCTCCTCCAGCAACTCGGCTAGCGCCTCCATAACTCGTTCCTCATCCCACGTTACTCGTTCCTCCCCTGCCCCCTCAATGACCAGGGTGAACTCACCTCTGGGAGGATCCTCCTCGAAATGGGCCAGGGCCTGGCTGAGGCGCCCTCGCCAAACCTCTTCGTGCAGCTTGGTCAGTTCGCGAGCCAGCGCGATGCGTCGGTCGCCCAGCACGTCTCTCAGGTCGGACAGGCTCGCACGCAGCCTGTGGGGCGCTTCGAAGGCCACCAGGGTGTGTCTCTCCCTGGTCAGCGTAGCCAGGAGCTGGCGTCGCTGCTTCTGGCGGCGGGGCAAGAAACCCAGGTACAGGAAACTATCGATGGGCAGTCCTGAGACCACCAAAGCGGTGATCAGTGCCGAAGGGCCGGGCACCGGCACCACGGGGATGCCCTGCGCGATGGCCGCCTGAATGAGCTCGTAACCTGGATCGGAGAGGCCGGGCATGCCCGCCTCAGAGACCAGGGCCATGTCCTTGTGCTGCAGGGTGCCGAGAAGCTCGTCCAGCCTGGTCAGCTTGTTGTGCTCATAGTAGCTGGTGAGAGGCGTCTCGATTCCGTAGCGAGTCAATAGCTTGCGGGTTTGGCGGGTGTCCTCGGCGGCGATGAGGTCCACTTCGCCCAGGATGCGCAACGCTCGCAGGGATACGTCCTCCAGGTTGCCGATAGGCGTTCCAACTACGTACAGGGTACCCACTGATCCTTCCCTCAAAACATTCATGTGGCTTGCTACTATTATACAGGATTGGCCGTTTTTAGTCCAGGTGCAAGTTTGCCATCTGCAAGGGCTGGTGTTATAATGGTCGGCACTTTGGGAAAGGAACCCGGGCAAATGGAAGAGAATACCCAACAGGGTAGCATCAACTTCGCGCCAATTGGGCAAGTGATCAACGACATCGAATACCCAAGCCACGTCAAGTGGGAAAACATCACTTCTAAGGTAGTTATCGCTCCCCAGTTGGTGGAGGCCCTGGATGGAATAGACGGCTTCTCCCACATCCTGATCATCTTCTACTTGCACGAGGTGGGAGAAGGCCGGCGCTCCCGGCTGAAAGTTCACCCTCAGGGCAGGAAGGAACTGCCGTTGACGGGAGTGTTCGCTACCCGGAGTCCCGTCCGTCCCAACCCCATCGGGGTCACGGTGGTGAAGCTGCTGGAACGTCAAAAGAACGTCCTGAAAGTGCTGGGGCTGGATGCCTACGATGGCACTCCCGTGCTGGACATCAAGCCTTACCTCAGACGGGATGACTTGCTCAAAGAAGCCACCATGCCAGATTGGTTGCTCCGACTATGGGAGCTTCAGGATGGTAGCGCATCGGCCTGAAAGAGCCGATGCTGGGGCAAAGAACGACCAGCACCGTCTGTTTTACGGCGGTGCGGCCGCCATTTTGCCAGAGCCACTGAAACCTGGTATAATACTCACACCAGAGAAGAGGAGGCGGTAGAATGCGAATCAGAGACTTTGTGCCCAGCGATGCTCACCAACTGGTGGAGATTTTGAAAGCCAACCAGCAGTATGGGCATCCCGAGATTGACGGCCCTGAGGCCATGCTGAGGGTACACCAGTGCCAGGCCGCCGAGTTCCTGGTAGCCGAGGAGGACTACAGGGTGGTGGGGCTCATCCGGGGGGTCTACGATGGCTCCAGAGCTATCATTCACATTGCCTCGGTGCACCCCGGCTACCAGCGGCGCGGCATCGGCAAGGCCCTGGTGCGGGAGATAGCCGAAAGGTTCAAGCAGCGTGGAGCCTCCTCTTTGGCCGTGACCGTGCCCGGCGAGCTAGGCTTCTGGAAGAAAGTCGGCTTTCGGCAGACCACTCGCATCATGTTCGCCTATCCCATTGACGATGCCCTCGGTTGATCCGACTGCTAGGAGCTTGTCGGAGAAGACTTCGGAAGTCTGGGAGCACGCCCTCTCCGACAGGCTGCTAGAGCGCGGATCCTGGTAAATAAAGAAGAGCCTCGCCCTGCTTGTTGAGGGTGAGGCTCTTTGACAGTCACTCCATTTTACTGTATAATTGGAGCAACTGGAGGTGGATCATGGCATTGAAAGCGAAACAGCGAGACAAAGTGCGAGTGCAGGTAGACCTGACCGCAGCCGAGGCTACCTTGCTGGAGCTTCTGCAGAGGCGACTGTCAGTCCGTTCGCGGGCCGATCTGCTCCAGCAGGCCTACGGCACCTTTCTTTGGATCGTGGACGAAATGCTATCGGGGCGACGCATCGTCAGTGTCGAAGCGGTGATGCTGGATCAGTTGGAGAGGTTCAAAGAACTGAGCGTGCCAGCGGTGGAGCCATTGGTCTTTGGGCACTATCAGTACCTGGTCACCCGCCCGGAGAAAGGACGGAAACAGCCCTACCTGAAAGGGCGAAACATGACAGTGGGGCAATTGGTGTACAAGATGCGAGCCAACCAATTGAGTGTCGAACAGGCAGCCGAGGACATGGACCTGCCAGCGAGGCAAGTCATGGAAGCCGTCGCCTACTACCAGGTCCACCGCGACCTCATTGAGAGCGAGATGGACGAGGAAAAGCAATACTTGCTCTCCCACGGAGTTGAACTTGAGCCTCGCACTGTACCTCGATGACTGTGCCTTCTCCCACGAACTGAGACGATTGCTGCTCAGAGCCGGACACGACGTCGAGACCCCTGCCGATGTGCATCCCCCTCTCACCGGGGAGGACGATGCAACCCATTTTGCCCATGCCAAAGCGGTCGGCTGTGCCATTCTAACCTTGAACCCGAGAGACTTCAAAGAGTTGCACGACCAGGATCCCGATCACCCTGGCATCCTCGCTGTATACCAGGATAACGATCCAGTTAAAGACATGAACTATCGCCAGATCGTCCAGGCGATTTCCAATTTGGAGAGCACCAGCGTCTCCATTGCCGGAGGGTTTTGGTCACTCAATGTCTATCGTTGGTAAAGAGAAGAGCCTCGCCCTGATTGCTGAGGGCGAGGCTTTTTCATCGTTCTTCTTGTGAACCCGCCGGTCTGCTGGCGTGGGCTTTTTCCCACAAATCCCGATATGCCGCCTGCACCCAGGAGTCCAATTGGTCTGCCAGCGTCAGGGGGAGTTTCAGACGGACGATCAGGTCTTGCACATCGGCCAGGTCTCGCAACCGGTGGGGAGCGCTCATCCCAGAGGCCAGTTTCAGCTCGATCAGTTTCTCCAACGTCACCACGCGGATACCCTCTATCTCCACCGTCACCCCTGGGGTCGTCGGGTCGGGGAAAGCCACTGGTTTGGGCAATCCATCGCCAGGATACTCCCCGGCGGTCACGATTTCGATGCGCACCCCTGTCTCAGTGTCGCGGAACGTTTTCTCGGCTCCGCTGAAGGCTGGCCGATAGCCCCGCCCCACCAACCGCTGGCGGAAACGCTCCAATCCAGATGGCGTCAGCAGCAAGTCAATGTCCTCCGTCAGTCGTGGATACCCGTGTTCGGCAAGAGCAAGTCCTCCCAACAGGGCGTAAGGAATTCCCTCCGCATTCAACCGTCGCGTCAATCGGCGCAATGTGCCGTGCAATCGTCCCTCACCGGCAAAGTAAGCGCTCGCTTCGCGGAGCATCCGCTCTCCGCCTCCTCGGAGCAAGTGTTCGTAGGCCAATCTCTGCTCTTCTGTCATTGGTTTCCTGGGCGATTCCAAATGGGTTCAGAAATTAGATAGGCCATCAGCGATAGCTTCGGCCTCTTCCACCATCTGAGGGTCGAGGTCGAAGACCGAGACGCCTCTGCGGTCGGCCTCGATGGCCAGCGGGCTCTCCGAAAGGAAGCCAAGTACCCGAAAGCCGGGCAGGCTCTCGGTGATGAAGTCCCGGTCGGCTTGACCCCGCACTTTGTTGCCCACGACGTAAACCTCCTCGATGCCGATGTCAGCGGCCAGGCGAGAGATGGTTTGAGCCGTCTTCAGGCTGCGCTGGCCTGGCTCGACGACGGCGATCATGGCGTCAACGGCTCCGGCTGTGCCTCGCCCCAGGTGCTCAATGCCGGCCTCCATGTCGAGGATGATTAGTTCGGAGCGCTGCAAAAGCAGATGGCGCACCAGGTTCTTGAGCAGGGCGCTCTCAGGGCAGACGCAGCCGGTGCCGCCGCCCTTGATAGTTCCCATCACCAGCAGCCTCACGCCGCGCCACTCGGCCGAGAAGCGGTCGGGGATGTCGTCCACGCGGGGGTTCAGCTTGAAGAAGCCGCCGTACTCCCCCAGCTTGGCCCCAGTGCGCTCGTAGATGAGCTCCTCCATCTCGGCGATGGGGACGATTTGCTCGGCCACCTCCGTGGGAAAGCCCAGGGCCGAGGCCAGGTTGGCGTTGGGATCGGCGTCTATGACCAGCACCCTCTGATCCCGCTCAGCGTAGATATAGGCCAGCAAACTGGTTAACGTGGTCTTGCCCACACCTCCCTTGCCGGTAATAGCGATCTTAGGCATGTTCCCTCCAATATCTAATATCCAATACCCAATATCTAATCAATGAACCGTTCGATAGTAGCACCGTTCCACTGCTCCTGCATCCAACCGGCGAAAGCCTGTTCCTTCAAGGAATTCAGTAAATCCGGCGGTAGGGGGCGGTCGGGGGCCTTTTCCAAGACCTGGACGATGTGGTAGCCGAACTGGCTCTGCACGACTCCGCTGATCTGGCCAGGCTGGAGGGCAAAGGCGGCCTCTTCAAGTTCAGGCGAGATCAACTGCCCCCGGTGGAAGAAGCCCAAATCGCCCCCGGCTTCTTTAGTGTTCTCGTCCTGGGATCGCTCTCTGACCAGGGTCGCGAAGTCCTCTCCCGCTTGCAGTCTAGTCAAGATGGTCTGGGCTTCCTCCTCCGTCTGCACCAGGATGTGCCGAGCGTGCACTTGCTCGGCGGTGGTCGGGACGGAGCCCGTGATCCGCTCGAATATAGCCAGGGCCAGCAGTTGGAAACCAAGCTCCTCTTGGAACTCCTCATAGGTCAAGTCGCTGGTTCTCAGCCATTCCTCGAAGCTCGCTTGTCCTCCCCCTTCCTCGATGCTCTGTTGGATCACTGCTTCCAACTCTTCTTCAGAGATAGTCACGCCTTCCTGGGCGGCGGCTTGCTCGATGAGCACCTGCTCGATCATCGAGTCCAGAACCTGGCGGCGCATCTGGGCCAGCCTGGCCTTGCCATCTTCGCTCTCCAGATCGAAGCCCTGTCCCGCCATAGCCGCCTCGAACCTGGCCGTCTCTTCCTGATAATCGGCCAGGGGGATGGGCTGTCCGTTCACCATGGCTGCCAAAGGCCGTTCGCTGCTCGGTGTCGGGGAGGGCCTGGCTATCGTCGCAGTTGCCGGAGGTGGAGTCACCTCCTGTACGGTTGTGTTGGTCGGCCTGGGCGTTATCCCCTCGCTAAAGGGAACCTCTTCCGGCCCGCAGCTCACCAGCAAGCCCATAGTCGTGATCATGACAAACGCTAATCGTTTGTGTCTCAAGTATCCTCCTGGTATAATAGGTTTCGTGGTGGTTGACATTGCCACCAAATCGGGTAAAGTATCTTCGCCCCATCCTGTGAGGTCGGAGCCTGTTGACAAAGACGGGAGACGCACAGGGTTTTCGTTCCGTTCCGGCCTCGCCGACGGGGACACTCATAATCAGGAGGGACCAGTCATGAGCCGAAAACGACGTACTCACCTACGAGGTAAGCGAGGGCAAGCCTTTGCCGACCAGATTCGAGGCATTTCGTTGGACCGCATCCTGTGCGTTTCCATAGACGTTCACAAGTATTTCCACGTGGTGACGATTCACAACGCGCTGGGCGAGATCATGACGCCCACGTTCGAGATCGACATCTTTCAAGCCGGCTTTGACCAGTTGTGTCAAGCGATAGACGAAGCTATCGTTCGGACGAAGGCCCAGGTGGTCTTGACGGGCATGGAGCCGACGGGCCACTACTTTGAGAACCTGGCACGACACCTGCGTCAACGACCACAGCCAGTGACGTTGATCAACAGTTACGCCGTCAGGAAGAATCGGGACCAACAGATGATGCACCACGAGAAGGACGACGAGATTGACACGGCGTCCATCGGCGACCTGCTGCGACGCGGAGAAGGCACGCCTTTCAAGCCCGCCAGCGGGGTCTACCTGCAACTGCAACACCTGGACCGCGTTCGGCTCAGCAAGATCAAGATACGCACCATGTTGCAGAACCAGGTGCTCGGCCACCTGGACCGGATCTTCCCTGGCCTGGTCATCATCGCCAAAGAGGCCAAAGCCCGCTATACCCCTCTGTTCGCCACCGATTTCTGGTCGTGTCAGACGATGCAGCATCTGATCCGGGTGTGTCCTAACCCACGCAAGCTGGCGGCCATGCCCATACGCATCAAGCTAATAACAACTAGTCAAGTCCGAGCCACGGGATAGGGTGTCCTGCTCTCTTGGCAAACTTGAGTTTCATGAGTATAATTTCTCCCAAAGACGGAGGAGTGATAA